>TARA_R110000868_G_C10972514_1_pt1 | contig 34607 bp, 54 predicted proteins | sample TARA_R110000868 | Tara Oceans TARA_R110000868 (sample SAMEA4397489) | marine metagenome | biome: Polar Biome; feature: [SRF] surface water layer (ENVO:00010504); material: water (ENVO:00002006), including particulate matter (ENVO:01000060) such as... | depth 5 m | reverse complement strand
GCTGTGCTGCCAGCCATGATGCCACTAAGAGCGCCCATGCCAGCGTTAGTAAGTTGCTGTTTTCCACTTATTAATGCAGCAGGACTTGGCACAATAGATGCGCCTGTAACCCTGCCGCCTGAATGCAATATTCTAGAGGCCGCGTCTTGTGGATTAGGGTTATCAATAGGAGAAGACATGCCAAGCGCCGAACTTCCTTTATTGATGTTCTTTGCTATCCAATCTGCAGAGCCGAAGACACTTTCTCTATTTGATGGCTCCGTCCATGCTGGAGGCGCTTTACCTGTTATTTTGCTTGTACCATATCCAATACCGGCCTTTGCTAAATCAAGTACATTTGCAGCAGTATCAACAGGCAATCCTAGAAGGTCAGAATAAAAACCTTTGTTCACGCCAGCGGAACCAGCTTTTACTTTATCCAATAAGCCAACTGATTTCTTTTGCCTTGGCAACTCATCAACAAAGGAGTACCCGCCACTGCTTGGTTTGTCGCTTGGCTCGTCAACATATGAATATCCAGACATTATTTCTCCTCAATCCATTGCATTCCATTGCTACGGTATTTTTTACCTGTTGCATGCTCGACAAGCAGCCTGCCTTTATTGATTGCGTTTGGCGTTGGCCTTGCTTGCATTACTGGTTGTTGAGGTGGCTGCGTTGGTTGCTGCGATGGCGGTTTAAATTCAGGTGTTTCGCCAGTCCTATTGAACTCATCTCTGATAGAATTTGTATCTTTAAATGAATTTTGCGCAACTTCCCTCATTAACTTAATAGCCTTAATGCGCTGCTCATTTGATTGCGCTCTCGTAAAGTCACCCGCCGCTTTGTCGTATCTATCAGCATCAGATACAGAAACGCCAGCGCCTAACGAGCCACGCGCCAACACTAATTGATTGCCTATTTGCCCTAATATATTGGTATTGATAGCTTCATTTGTTTGATAAAGTCCCGCATTTTGTCCAAACTGCTTAACCCTATCCAACGGACTATTTCCCAATGTTCCTTCATTAATAATTTTTTCGGCACTATTCAACATTCCTAAAATGTTTTGATTCGCTTGCGCATTTTTCTCAAGTGAAGAAAGCCTATCTTTTGACAATGATTGTTTGATGTCTATTTCGCCCTGCGCCCTTTTCTTTGCAATATCAACATTTGCCAATGCAGCCGCTTTTTCTGATTCTGATTGAAGTTGAATTCCACTTTGCGATGGTGATTGTACTGAACTTGTTTCGCCAAAACTCCTAACGCCACTAGCAAAAGCTTTTGGGTCTTGTCTTTGAAGCGCTTGTATCTGTTGTGGTGTTAGCTTAGAAAGGTCTAGGCCTGTTTGTGCCCCTGTTGGCAATGTGTCAGGAAACTCTTGCGCAGACTGTGGTTGTAGGTTTTGCATTTGCGTACGACGAATATAATCAAGGCGCGATCCAGCAAATGGGCGACCTGTAGCGTAATCAACAAATCCGGTAGGCATCGCATCAAGGCTTGCTTTTGCCTCTTCGTTTGCGAGTGTTTCAGCCTTTTTAATGGCCGCGTTTGTTCCTGAAAACCCTTTCATTTCACTAACTGTTTGTGTATTTGGGTCGTATTTCACCCCTTTTGTTGGGTCTGCTATGTATTCCATTTCACCAGTTAATGGGTTCTTGTAAAATGAGCCAGCGTCGCGCTTAACACCATCATTTACATATTTATTAATGTCGAAAGCCTCTTTCATGCCCGGCATACCAAGCACTGCCCCTTGAAGAATCATTGGCAATGATGGAATTCCATTATTTGAACGTGCTTGCTGTGTTGGCATTGCGCTCATGCGCGAAGCATTTTCAACAGTCGGTCCGATAGAGCCACCAGCAGCGCCTTGCGCAAGTGCTGTTTCTGCATTAGATGGCGATTGTTCTGAGCCACCACCCATAAGAGACGCTATCCATTTATTTTTTGCGTCGGACATATCATTTTCTTTTTTCATCTTGACGCGCAACATATCTAATTGCGCTTTCTCCATGTCGTCCTTTTGCTGCTGCTGACGACTAGATTGATACGCATTAAGCCCACCCATCAAGCCACCGCCGAAAACTTGGCCTAGACTTGTTGGCTTAGTTGATGGAGCCGAAGCATTAAACATTTGCGCAGCAGCCGCAAGCAAGCCCATTGTCTTTGGATCGTCAAAGTTTGCGTTGTCAAATAAGCCCATTATTAATACTCCCCATTGAATCTAAACGAGTCGAAAAGACCACCTGTGTTGTCCTTTTTGGTTAGGTCTTTGTATGCATTGTAAAGCCCTAGTCCTGCCGTCGCACCGCCCAAGATATTACCCATTTTGTTCTCATACAATGGCTGACTAGATGTTTGACTTCCACCTAATCCAGTGTATTGGCCTAACATTCCAGATGTTTTACCAATCTTGTTCAATCCGTACATGTCATTGTTTGTTCCATAATTATACGCTTGACCAAGCAATCCAGATTGTGCATTAATGCCTGTCGCTTTATTTGCACTATTAAGGCTATTTGTGCCAATTTGCGATTGCAAATTAGATTGCTGCGTTTGCTGTTGCAATCCTGCATTGGTGCGTGAAGCATCGTTGAGGAAATTAGCATTCTGAGCATTGGCCTGCTGCTGCATTTGAGCGTTATTCGTCGCTACGCCATACTGTTGCGCACCTAAACCAGACATTGCAGATAATGTGTTGCTTCTGTCGGTGTTGTAAGCGCCTGCCCTTGCCGCAATAGCTGAATCAGTGTTATTCTGTCCTACCTGCGACATTGCACGACCAATTTGAGTGCTATAGTCATTTAATGCCTTACCTTCAGACAATGCCTGCCTGCTGCCACCGTACTGACCATTGACTTGCGCGCCACTCCGAATGCTTGGCAAAATGTTTTCTGTCAGATTGCGCGTTGCATCCGTTTGCATGTTCTGGAACGCGGTATTGGCCTGATTAATGCCCTTTTGAATGCCGCCAGTCAAATAAGGATTATTACCCGGCTGTCCGTAGATCATATCTTGGTAGGCTGCAGATAAATCAGTGTTGTTTTGGCTAGGTGCATTTATTTGTGCTGCACCAATCAATGATGCTTGAACAGGATTAGCGCCCTTCATTTGTGGTGCGTCAATATTGCCACTCATTAGCTGATTAGCAGCGCTACGCATACCGCCCATGTCTTGCAACCCATTGGTGCCAAGGTAGTCATCAGCATATTGTCCGAATGAGCCTAAGCCGCCTTTTAAGCCACCTTTGCCAGCGGTCAGAATATCGTTAATAAATCCGCTCTTGCCATCAGCACCATAAAGGATTGATGCCATCCGAGGATCAATGTTGCTTTGTTGCGTTTGCGTTAGTTCTTTATCGCCACTACCACCAAGACCACCAATTGCAGCACCTAACAACGACGAACCGATTTTGCTCCCTGCAATATCACCTAATGAACTAAGCAAGCTACCGCCAGAAATGCCAGAAGTCGCAGCCTGTCCACCGAAATAGTCTCCTCCCATAACCTCACCGGGGAACATTGTTCCGCTCAATGCGCTTTCAGCGCCACCATAACCGAACCCTGCCGCTTCACCTGGAAACATTGTTGTTCCAGCCTCTAAAGCCGCAGGAACCGCAGCCGATCCAAGTCCGCCATAGCCAAAGCCTGCCACTTCGCCTGGGAACATTGTCGCGCCAGCCTCTAATGCGCCAACACCAGCAGCAGGAGCGCCGCCCCATAATCCAGCGCCAGCAGGCCCGAGCGCCGCGCCACCCATCGCCATAGCGCCTATAGCAGGGATCATAGTCGTAAGCTTATCAAACCAATTGCCGCCGTTACTATAATATCCACCATCTAAGTTAAGACTGCCATCGGCATTTTTTCCAATGATGGTTTTCCATGAGTTTGGAATATCGCCATCTTTTCCAGAAAACACTTTATTTTTTGGTGAATTTGGGTCGTAATAGTAAGGAGTAAAATCGTGATAAGGTGTGTTTGCTAGACTGCCGCCTTGAGACTCCATCTCGGGACTGTAGCCAACACCACCATTTAACTGGATCGCATGATCAATACCAGGCACTTTATATTGTCCATCGCCCCAATATTGCCCTTCTCCACCGTTGGAGTTTTGCGCAATTTGCGCCCGAATCGCCGCCATCGCTTCGTCAAATGTCATAGCCATAATGTTTTCCTATCCCAATCTATTCCATGTTGAATTGTAGTAAGTATATACACCTTGACCACCGCCCGGGTTGAAATTGACCCCGTCAGCTAATACCGTATCGCCATCACGCGGACTTACTGGGGCAACGTTCGAAGTTGCAAGTCTAAACACCAATTTCCTACTAAGCAATGACTGTTCTAACTTTTGATGCTCATTGTTCAAATACTCAGGGAGCATTGCAGGGTTTAAAGGCGCGTAATCCGGAACGTAGTCCATTAGTAATACCCAACCATTTCGATGTCCATATCAAATGTTTTCAATCGCCAAGCACCTTGCGCTACAGATTCAAACTTGATCGCCAAGTACCGACCCGACACAAAAAAATCTGCCTTCAACGACGTGCCAACCGTGAAATTGACCGCAGGACTCCACGTAATAGCGCCATCAAGATCAGATTGCGAGCCTACGTAGACACGTATTACAGTACCTTCCGCTGCATCGAATCTTGGGCGCACACCTTTACATAATTTCCTTGCCTCTGGTGCGCCAAAGTCTAACCCTGTACGCTCAATATACGATGTCATGGGCGAACCGTTGAACGATCTGCTAATGTCAGCCAAGAACAAACCGCCATCACTTGAGGCCATCATTACACGTGGTGTTGCTTGGCTATATTCATCAACCGCCCAAACGCCATCAGCCTCTTCCCACGTGTCGGTGCGGGAATCCCATGTGTCCGAGGATGAGGCGGCAATGACGCCAGCATTAGCGTGGGTAAGATTTGGAATATCCCTAACGCCCCACGTATTGTCCTTGTAATTCCATATTAAAGCTTTGTCCGGCCATGTCTGACCAAGTTGCGGGAAACAAAACCATACTTCGTTACGGCGCAAATTAGTTACCGCAAAACTACGTTGCCTATTGTCGGAATCAATATTGTTGAATAACCACCTACGCATACGCCTATCAATGATTGATTGCGTAGAGCCACCTTGATTGATAACAATATCTCCGTCTGCAAGTACAGCATGACCACCGGGGAATGATGCCGCGCAATCAATACCTAATGCGCCTGACGTCTTTGATACCGCTGCGAACCTGAAAATATCAGTACCGCCAACATATTGCATTGAGTACGTGCTATTTTCCTTGTAGATCATAAACGTATTGCCAAGCGCTAGGCCGTCCACGATCTTATCTGACGTGCTGGATAATACGCCCTCAACGCGACCGGAATCATTCGTTGCTAGGGTGTAATCCCACGATGCAGGCAATGTACCTGGGTCTGCAGGCGTTGACCAGCGAACCATACTAGGATAATTCGTGCCGCTTTCTGTAATATTTAACGCAATGATAAAATTATCAAACGTGCGGATAACCTTGGCCTTAGTATTCGCAGGCCAGTTGGTCAATTTTGCGCAAGGCGTAGCAAGTACACCCGCCCAGAATTGTGGATCATCTACGCCATTATTCAGAATCAATGTACCTGCAAGTGTGGAACCGTTCCACTTGTCGGAGCTTGTCCCAGTATAATTACCAAGCGCCCTTGTGATGTCTGTATGCGTTGAGCCTGTGACAGCGTATATCTTTGTTAGACCAGTATAAACTTCGTAACGTGCCGCGTTATTGGTGAAAAATATACCGTAAGGCGTAACGCCTGGCGTTCCATTGACAGCAGAATGACCTAGAAACTTCTCTGTATAGCCATCGTTAAACCTAACATTCCCGCCGCCACTCCATTCAACTGCAGGGGAAATAGCCAAGTCGTTAGGCTCAACATCTAGGTTGAGACCTGCAACACCAGCATTGGTAAATTTAACTATCGGCATTATGGAACCAGTTGCGCACGTAATGTTGCAGCTTGAGATTCAAGCGATAAAATACGCGCATTATCACCTTCACGTAAGGCGCGAATACTTTTTTGGTCAATTTTTAGAAGTTGATCATAAATAGTCGCGTTTATTTCCTGTTTTGTCGGAAGTTGCGCAGGCTTTATAATCAACATCCCATTAATAATACTGTCGCCTATGCCGCCGCCAATTGATGCGTCAATAAGGTTTGGCAATACGTTAATGTCATTGACTACGATTGTATTTACAATCAAGCCTTGCTCATTTAATTGGTGCGCTTTCATTATGCTGCCCCCGCTACAATTACAAATCCATCTTTTCCAGCGCCACCAGCGCCACCAGTTGATGTGCCAGCACCACCACCGCCGCCAGCATCACCGTACGACCCACCAGCCCCACCAACGCCGCCCGTTCCCGATGTATTCGCACCACCACCACCGCCACCAGCGCCAGTTGCCGCGCCTGCCGAGCCTGCCACACCAGTTCCACCAGTGCCACCAGCACCACCGCCAGCAGCGGCAAATTCTGCAATCTTCCCACCATTTTTTGCATCCGCTGCCGCATTTGCTGCAGTCATAGAGCCGCCCGCACCGCCACCACAACCAGCATAGACAGAGCCGCCGCCTGCACTCGCGTTATTGCCTGCAGTTGCATTAAATCCACCGCCTGCACCACCGAACACAGAGCTTCCGCCAGAATATGCGCCTCCATTACCAGCGGGAATACTCGTAGTACCACCACCGCTTATGCTAAGTGAAGGAAATCCGCCCTGAACTCTGTCAGTGCTACCAACAACGCCAGCGCTTATTGACCCGCCGCCACTTCCGCCATAGCTATCACTACCACCCTGACCACCTCTTCCACCGCCGCCGCCATAAGCATATATGATAGTTCCTATTGAGCTAGAACCGCCATCAGTGCCATTTGATCCATTGCCAGATGATCCGCCAGCGCCGCCGCCACCACCAGCACCAATAGTTACGGTCTCAGATGTGCCAAAAAGCGACGCAAGCACTGTTTTAATATGTCTCGCACCGCCGCCGCCACCAGTCCCGCCAAGCCTAATATTTCCGGCTGCTAGGCCTTGACCACCACCACCGCCAGCACCACCGCCAGTTAATTCGCAATAAAATGACTTATAGCCAGGTGGCTTGACGAATGATCCTAAAGCCGCCCATGTTTTCAGAAATGGCGTAATTACAATAGAGGTGAACACAGAGCCGTCGCACTGTATAAGCCTAGCCTCACCCGGATACATTACAAAACTTGTAAGGCCGTCAATTGTCTCTGAGCTATTTGGGTCAAGTGTAATATCACCAGTCCCACTATTTTTTATATATATAGACCAATTAGCCCCAAGAGTTGCAGCCGCTGTAAATGTTTGGCTGAATGTCCCACTTGTTATATTGATGAATTTGCCAATGTCATCCTTGGCCAAGATTGTGTTGGATGTCCTAGAATCAATTGTTACGCCATCCATTACCCATGACGCTATACCACTAACAGTCTGTAACTTATATGGTGTTGTTGTACCGGGTTGTGCAGGTAGAACGGTATTAAACGCAAGTTGATCAACATAGTTCTTAGTGACAGCCTCGAGTTGCACACTTGTACCATCGTAAATTCCAACATATACACGGCCTGCGACTAGATCGCCAGATGCCAATGCAGCATTAGCCACACTAACCACGGACTTAGCGCCTAAACTTGAAATGTTGACTGTCGTTGCGCCAGTGTTTGTTACGAGTTGTAACCACACGATTATCATCCGCGTGGTGTACTCTGTCAGTGCTGGAGTGGGAGTTATAACGATGGAATTAACCGTTCCTGCGTCAGCGCCAATAGTCATAATATTGCCACCAGCACCAGCGAAACTATTCTTGATAGTATCCTTTAGCAGTCGCAAATGACCAGCGCCATAACGAACCAAGTCAGTTGCACTAACTGGATTAGTAGATACTAAGTCATCAATAAACGTTCCGGTCTCTAAAGACATTTGTTACCCCGCTATAATATTTGATCGTTGCGTATTGGCAAATTCTGTGCGCAAATTTACTAAGCGCCCTACCCGCGCCTCTGCTTTCTTAACTTTTAAAAGCATTTTGCTGTATTGCCCTGCAAATAATCCCATTCTTTGATCCTCACGCGCAAAAATAGCGCCTTGCGCCAGTGCACCGTATAGATAAAGCAATGGGTATTTAGTCAGTAAAGTATTAGTTGTAGTGCTTGCAATGTCGTAACCCTTAAGCATCCTAAACGACAATGTGTAGGTTTGATCAGAAGGGTTAGGAAACTCAATGTATGAACCATTTATCGTCCAATGCTGCGGACGTGCTGCGCTTGATATATTTTTTATTATGTCATGCGGCTTTACATACGTAAGCGGCGTATTATCTTCGCCGCTTATTACTAATTCTAAAGAAATTGGATCAATAAATCTTGATGGTAAAGATACCGTTGATGTGCCGGACGTTAGAGTTAAAGTCTCGTCTACTTGCATATCTCTATTGCGCAATTCTGCATTTAACTCAATCTCGGCAAACTGGATAAAGTCAGGTATTTGAGCCGTCAGCGCGTCTGACGTGATCCAACTGGCAACCGCTGCTTTTAGCTCTGTGTAATTCGTAATTGCCATTAAGCGCCCCTATGTGGCCTTCCGCGTCGTTTTACTTCATCAACTTCTACTACTGGCGCAACTTCTGCCATTACTTCTTTTTTCTTCTCATCAAAAAACCAACCCGCTTTTTTCAACTCGTCAACTTCAGCCCCGATTGCAGGGTGACGACCATGCTCAAAATGCCGCATCCAAGTAACCATATAAACCCCCTATTTCGGCGGAGTTATGCCCCATCCAATATTCAGCATAACCCCGCCTATTCCTAATTAGCTAGTTGCAAAAGGTGTAGCCAATGTGCCAGCGCCATGAGTAACACCTGTAATGACCCATTGCGTAGACGAAATTGCAGTTACTTTATATTCACTACCTTGTAAGCCGCCTTTTGTTGCCCCGTCCTCAGAGATTGCACGAATTGTTGTACCATCAGCCAAGAAAACGTCGCCAGATTGAGCAACAGTTGTGTCGCCAATAATGACTTTACCCACTAGGAATTGCGTTGCTGCTGCGGTGATTGCTTTATATGCGTTCGTAGTAACAGATACGGTAGCAGCAAAATAAAACTCCATACCCTCAACTGGTGTTGGTAATGTATATACAACACCAGCAGCACGGTCAAACAAGCACAAAGCGCCAGATTCTTCGGGCAACAAAGTGCGAGTTGCACCAACTGACTGGATAACTTGACGATGTTGACCAGTGACGATGCAGCCATCAGGTGCGCCGTAATTTAAACGCTCTAAATTTGCAGAGATAGGCATAATATTCCTTTCTAAATTAATTAATCCCCGCCTTATGACGGGGAGTTTTATACATTAACCAGCAGCACCGATCATGCGGCAAGCCCATTCAGGACGAAGCGCTGCCATGCCGTACAAAATATCAATACGCATGAGCAGTTCATCGTTACGAATGTCGGAGTCTTGCCATACGCGCAGTGACAAACCATCTTGAACACGTCTTACGCATTTTTCTGAACTAGCCATTAATGGCAGGTCAGCAGTCACAAACTGGAACGCCTCTTTGTGGTACATCAGAGGTTGAACGTAGTTTGTGGACAATGCACCAGCAAAAGTAATGTCTGCGTTGTCAACTGGTGTACCTGAGCAGTTTTGGCGCGCATCAGTTGTGCTATAGATCAACGCTGGAGTGAATACTAGGTTAGTTGTTGTGCAGCCAGTTGAGCATACAAACTGCTTAAGACCTGAGTAAGCAACCTTAGTTTCTGGGTGAACATCATAAATACCCTCAACAGTGAACACCATGCCAGCAACAGGGGCGACAGTTAAGCCGTCCACCGTCAATGATGTAATGCCACTTGTCAAAGTACCAGCATTTATCTCGCCTGCTACGTCAGCCGAGTTTGGCATAGTCCAAACACGTTCATTCTCGTAGTAGTCAGCCATCGAAGTACGTGCAACTAAGCCCTCACGATATTGCTCGCTAATTGCGTTCGATGGGTTGAAGTACGCAGCAACACCATTCACCAAACCGCCCATTGTGATCGAATCCATTTGAATGTATCTGTCACTCTTTGGGGCAAGTTGCTGATTTAGTTTTGCACGTGCTGCACCTGGTGTTACAAGGCTAGTGATTGCAGTTCCAGCAGTACCCGCCAGGTTAGCAGTCGCTTTCGTGGCAAACGCAAGGAAGTCAGCCTCAATACCAGAAACTAAAGTGCTCATCGCTGGTTCAATGTAGCGTTTGCTGATCTCATCAATAGACAAAGCCAACTCAGCAGAGTTGAAGCGCATGTCGACGTGATCTTGCGTTGCAACAGTGATTGTTGCGGTTTGCTCGTTTTGGTCTTGCACGTCCATGACGCGTGAACCAGTTGTTCGAGTGTATTGGTTTGGTTTACGTACGCGCAAAGATGAACCAATTTTTGCGCCAGTCTTGCCGAATGAATCGTCGTATTGACGATCAACAGTTCCAATAAATTGGATTTTCTCATGAGCAATTCGCAATGCCTCGCGAGTTACCATGTCAATAGTTACATTGCTATTTGCCATTGTCTTTCCTTTCTACAGCGCCGTCACGGCGTTTAAGTGAATGATTAAATTACTTGTTTCTATTCTTAATCTGTTGGCGTCGCATCGAAGCGAATTCAGCATCGCTCATGCGTGATACGTCTTTTTTAACTGCCGCATTACCACCAACTTTAGGCACTGGCCTAACTTCGTCGCTTACTTTTAGATTCCGCTTTGCTAGCAGTTGATCCCCGACAAATGCTCTGTGCAGTGCAATTACTTGCGGTGCTGTGATCCGTTGAATTTCGCTCTGCGACCATCCGATCGATGAAGCGTAATTAACCAAATCACCAGCTAACTTTGGCGACCAATTCGGCACCTTTTCCGCTAAAAAGGCTTGCCCTTCTTGAATTCGCTTGGCTTCTCTAAGCTGCGTCTCCTGACTGGCTTGCCAATCTTCTTTTTGAATCCTTCCCGCTAATTCTTTTGCTGATTCTTTTAGTTGCGAATATTGAATCCACAGTTTTTGTGCATGAACTGGGTCTTGATCGCTAATTTCCGACCAGTTCAAGCCCTCATATTGCTGCAACGTATCCGTAATTGCTGCTAATCTACCACGTTCTTGTATATTTGTCTTTAACTTTTCTTGAATACTTTGTTTTTCTGCTTCGCTCTCTTCGCGCAGCTTTGCAATGATCTCGCGCTCTCTCGCTAATTCTTGCGTTTTCTGCGTATAGTCTGCATCTTTCATGATCGCAGGCTTTAGAGCTTTAGGGATTTTGTACTTTTCGCCCTTGTACTCTACCTCGTCTGTGTCGTCTTCAGATTCTGTGGATTCATTCTCAGAATCAATCACATCATCAAGTAATTCCTCGTTCTCAACTGCGGAATCAATAATTTCGCTAGGCTCTTGGTCAAACGTGTTTTCACTCATTTTGTCAATCCTTTAAGGTTGTTGACTGGTTTTACTACATTAGCAGCCACATAGCCGCCTCTTCGTCGTCGCGATCCTCAATATCTTTCTGCTTCTTTAAATATGAAGCAAGATTGATATTTATATTGCGTTCGATTTCCTTTATAAGCGCATCTTCATAAGTGGACTTAAACTGCAAGCCCTTTCTTTCTAGATTTGCTTTTAACTCTACTTTTGCTACTGGTTCAAGTGCGTATGAATCGTTTTTCTCTGCAATCTTTTCAATTATCTTTTCGACTGTCTTCGGAATAATGCCTAGTTTTTCGCGTTCTTCCTTAATCGATTTTTTGCGCTTTACGTAGCCGTAACCGTATCCAACCCCCCCGCCGCCAACTTGTGCTGATCCCGCCGTGCCACTTGCGCTTAAAGTGTCGCTTGCGTTTGTGTATGCAACCGTGCCCGTTACCGCACCAGCCGCGCCACTCGCAACACACACATCATTTGCATTTGTCGTTGCCAGTGATCCGACAATAGTTGTCGTGCCGATCGCGCTTACGCTGTCGTTTGTGTTTGTTTTGGCTAGAGTGCCAGTGACTGTTGTAGTACCGCTTGCTGCTACTGTGTCGTTAGCATTGGCCGTAGCGACTGTTCCGGTAATGCTGCTGCCAACCGCCCCACTGGCAACGCATGTGTCATTGGCGTTTGTTTTTGCAAGTGTGCCCGTGACTGTCGTTGTGCCACTAGCTGAAACGCTGTCATTGGCATTTGTCTTATCTAACGTCCCGACAATGGTCGTTGTGCCGCTTGCTGCTACTGTGTCGTTAGCATTTGTTCTTGCAAGCGCGCCTGTGACCGTTGTGGTGCCACTTGCTGATACTGTATCGTTGGCGTTTGTTTTTGCAAGCGCGCCCGTAACACCAGATGAAATTACATTAACCCATATTCTACGATTTGGCCTATGGAATATTTGGTAGGGGTCTTGCGCTAACTCCCAAATTTCAGCGTCTGACAGCGCGCGAGCCCATGTTGCAAGTAGGAATTGCCCAAAGTTTGAACCAACGCCAGCATTACCTATAAATCCATATCCTAAAGTCCCACCTGTAACTGCTGAGGTGGTAGCATCTTTTATTCCATCGATAAATAACGCCTGCTCAACGTTATATTTTTGCCGAACTACGCCAACAATCGGTTTATCAAAATTCGTAATTGTCGTGCCGCCACCAAAGTAACCTGTTGCTCCATTCAGATACGCCCTGCCTCGTATTACTGATGCTGAACCGTTACCTATGGTGATGCCTAGCGAGAACCCTGAACCAATTTGCCCAAGGTGCCCACTGTAATTTTCCGCTACGGGTGTCGAAGGTAAGAAAACGGATAGAACCGTAGCATCTGAATTCACCCCGATTGGTTGCCTCACGGCGGCCATACTAGAGGAATTAAAATTGTTTCTTAAGGCTACACCAAACCGAGGGTTATATTTATAAGTACCATTTGCGACAGCGTGGGCACTAGATGCAGCCCCGAAAAACGAGCGAGTTGATGCCAAATATCCCGCGTTTAGCCCACGTGATATCGGATTACCCTGATCTATCAGCGTGGTTGTCGGCTGTCGATAAAACCGATTCGGCAGGATCAATGCCATTACGCAACCGTGCTAGATATTTCGCTAGTGAACGCAGTGCCAGATGTCAACGCGACACCTAAATCATTTTTGACGACAATGAAAAACTTATACGGTATATAACCCAATGCCTGCAATACGCTAAACGTGCCTATCTCTGTTGTTGACGCCGTGGTGACTGGCATGCTACCCAAGAACAAAAGGTTAGGCTCGCGCGTTGTAGTAGTGCCGGAAGTCGGCCCCGATCGATAATTTGTCCCGTCCAGAGATTCTTGCAGAAATACGACCAATTGTTTATTACCTGCAGGCGTGTTTGTGGTCGCAACATCCAATTCCACGATTACGTCAACTGGTTGATTTGTCGTGCAATCGTAAGCTGTCGTGTTTTGCACGTACGTTGCGCTTGCCAATGCCGACAATGATGTGCTTGTGAATGCTAGTGATGTGCGCGTTCCTACAATTTGTTTAATAGTTGCCATTTCTTATAACTCCAATGCTGTACGCAAGTCTTGCTCTGTGATGCGCCCTAAGCCAAGAATATCGCCGCGACTTGCTGGCTGGTTAGCAAGCGCAAGCAATGCGTCTTTCTGACCTTGCGTGATGACGGCAGTAACAACCCACGCGTCCAACATATCGCGCATTGATTGCATCTCTAGATGGATGTCTTGATTTGACGCAAACGCCTCTCTAACGATTAGACATGATGCGCGCGCAGGATGATTTGCATCATTGCTTGCGTCAAAAATTGACGCATACGCACCGCCAGCAGCCCATAACATAGCTGTACTTGCTCTAATTGTCTTGACCATAGTCCCACTGTTGCTATTAACCAGGTCCACGACGACCCCCGGCGCATCAGGCAAATAAGATGCGTAACCTAACGACTCGGGATCGTTGTCAATCTCTGCGCGTAACGCTGCGTAGTCCATGATTAAGGATTGCCCTCAGTGATCACAAACGAGCTAACGCTGACAGGCTGTCCACTCACAATGCTCGTCGTCGTTAAATTTAGATCACTGCCAGATGTCCCTACACTTCCATCTAGCACAAACGTTGTGCCGTCAGCTTTAACAATGCGGAACCAAGTTGCTGTACCAGTTGCATTGGCGCTTGAGTCTTGCGTGATGGAGTTAAGCGTCAGGACGCCAGCAGAGGCAGCAGCCGCAAACGTGGCATTACATGTCAACTCAGCAAGCAATGTCGTTGCCGTACCGCCAGTTGCAGGCCGTGACCCGTCATAAATGCGCAATAATGCAGAAGCACCCGCACGTGTCGTAATCGCGTCTAACATTGCATTCCTGATACTTGTTACGTCATAAGCTAAAGCCATAATTATTCCCCTATCGGATTATCGAATTCGTCTACAATAACTGAGCCTTGCGGCCTACCGTTTTCATCCCTAACCAACTTACGTTTAGCCGATGCCCTACGCTTAACATCTTGCATCTCGGCGCCCATTGCATCGATCATTTGCTTGATGTTGAACGCCTCACCATTTGGCACTAAATTGAGGTTTTCATCAGGCATCAGCAGTTGATTAGTGTTTGATTTTGCTATATCAGCGCGTTGCTTAATCATTTCAAGCTCAACTTGGCCTTCTTGCTTGACGCGCTCTAGAATGATCTTAGCCTCAGTTTCCAATGCTATTTTCTCGCGCTCATCCACTTCTTCCCCTTGATTCTCTACAACATTGGGCTGTAATTCTTTTTGCGCTTTGAGTCTATTTGTCTCAGCGTTGAACGCGTCGATTTGTAGCTTCTGAGCTTCGATACTCTTATCGTCCTGCATTGACTGTAGTTGCTGTTGTGCTTGCTGTAGTTGTTGTTGCAATTGCTGCACGGCTTGCTGTGCCTGCTGCACTTGCGGGTTAGATTGTTGACCTTGTGGCGACAGCATGCGCAATTCTTCCGCGATCTTGTCAGCGCCCGGCCAGTCTTGAGCTTCTGCAAGATGTGGCGCTATAACAGGTGCGGCCATCGGGTAAGCTCTGACTAACTCTGTCATGCCGTAAGCTGCTTCTTCGCGCTTAGTCTGGAAGCCCATTCCAACATTGACAACTAAGTCATACTTTCCCACCGTCAAATCGTACACTTGCGCCGTCCCATCATCAGCCATTTCACCTTGTTGCTGTGGTTGATTTACTGCTACGTTTTGAGTCTTCTTATCTTCACCCATAATGCGCACAATACGAGCCTTGTTGTAGATGTGCGGAATAAGATCAAGAATAACGCGGCCAGTGTGTTTAATCGCGCGAGCTTGGTTGTCGATAAAGTGGAATGTCCCTGTTTCGGCTTCGGTCTTACGGGCATTGATTGCGCGCCCTGAAGTCTCATTGCTTCTAGCACCTAACGATGCGTCATAGATGCCGATAATCGACTTCATGTCGTCGCTTGCGTTAAGCGCTTCTTGTAATGCGCCAGCAGGAACACCCGCAAACCCTTGACGTTGTGGCGGTGGTGCACCGTCAATTACGTCGTATTCAAGATACGGCGCGTTTTCAGTGTTCGCTTGCGACCATTTATCCGCGTCAGTGTCGAATTGACCGACCGCGCCGATAAAAGGAGCTTTTGGAGCCAACGCAACCATTTCAGTTGTCGTAGTGCGCCAGTAGTTGAAGTTACGTTGTGCGTCTTTAGCGTCACGAATCAATGAACGGAAATGACGCTTACCTTCGATGTTGAGTTCTTCACCGTACACCGGAACCAATGGAATAAACTTACCCGCCCAGTCGTTCTCTTCGAGGATTTCAGCACCCGACATGATGTACTGGCAAACCTTAAACGACTTGGCTTTGCGCGTGGTTTGCACACCAACACCATAGCTAAGAAGTAAATCGCCGTTGGTGACGCCTTCCAATCCTTCTACATCCTCATCTAACCAATCAGTATCAACTACGCGACCGTCGGATAGTTTTGCAATCTCGCGCTCTACTTCTTTTCGTGCCCAATACTCAGCAACAATGACTTTGTCACCATCGCGCCAGTCGTCGGGCATACCTATATATTGATCGCTGTCAAAACTTACTTTAGCTTTTTTACCGTACTTTTGCTTGTATTCTTTTTCATCAATTGCATCAACAACAAATGCAATATTCCAGTCCGATGAGTCAGCACATGTTGAACTGTAATCACCATACACTGAAAACGGGTTGCTTATGCGCTCAATGAAAATATCCAATTCGAATGAGTCGTCGTGTGTGTAATCAACATCTACGCGCCAGTAACCAAAGCCAGCAGACGCAGCAAAGTCGAGGCCAGTGTCATAGGCCACTTCAGAATTTGAAGAGTTTTCAATATTGCGAATGATCCCGTTAATAATTTCCGCTGTCTTTACGTCTGCGTCATTATCAACAGGGTGAACTTTGATTGCGGGTTTGTTTTGACGGCCATCATTGACGACTTTGCGAATGAACGTCGGCATCCGGTTGTAAGTCATGCACGGGCGATCCTCTTGCTCGCGCTTCTTGACTACCTTGTCAGGCCATTGTTCGCCAAGTCGCGCAAACTTAAGATCATCAAGCGCTAACTTGCGATTATCCGCTTCAGCGTCAAGACATAGTTTGAAGTCCTTTAGCGCTTGCTTATGAATCTCAGGCCATTTTGAACGCGACTTTACAACGTCGTCCTCGTCGTCGTTGTCTTTTTCTTCGCCGTCGTTGTAGTTTTCTTCAGTGATCATAATATCCAGCGCTTCACAGCGTTAAGATGCAATCTTATAACATATTAAATTATGTTCCGCAACAGTTTAACCCATCCAACCGCTACTCACTCGCGCAACTTTCTCTCTTTTTGGCTTCACATCTTTGATTCTATCCAGCCCACGGCCTATCAACGACAGAACGTCAACCGCATCATCATACTTACCCGCCGGAAAGCGTAACATTTGCGTTACCACTCGATCTTTCCATGCGGCACGATTAGGAAAGAATAACTTCCCCATGCTTGCACGTGCTTGTATTCCTCGCGCTCTTGTCGTCTTGTCTGCAATGCTTGACAACCATTCGATCATGCAATGGGCGCCACGTTCTGACATTCTACGCAGCATGAACGGCTCAACGCTGCGACGTATCACGCCAGATTCACCAAACCAGATGCGGGGGCTGTATTTGCGGATTAAGTCGCACTTTGCATCTATCCACGCATCAGCAGCAGTTTGACCATGCCACCAGTCGACAACGTAGATGTTTCCATGCGCATCAACGCCAAATACTCCATGCTCTGTGAAATCCCCGTCGCCATCAGTCACAGCGTAATCACTTGCCGCGTAATAGTTAAGCTCTGCGGGAAGTTTGTCATACTCAACTATCCATTCAGACTTGAAGTAGTCGCCATCATCTGGTATAGGGTTTTGCTGATAAAGAGAGTTCCAGTCGCGCGCAGGCAATACGCCCTTGATTTGCTCTAGCCGCTCAATCGGATACCATTCTTTCCACAGTGGCAAGCCCTCATCATTAATTGCAGGCAATGACAACACTTCCCACTGATCACCGCCATGCTTTTGCTCATCAAGCAGCCGACCTGTTAGATCATCATCATGCCAGCGTGTGTTAATTACAATTACCGCACCGCCCGGCATTAATCGTGTGTAAGCTGTTGATGTGTACCAATCCCACACCCTATTCCGCATGATCTCGCTGTCTGCTTCTTGCCGATCCTTAAATGGGTCATCAATCAGAAGGATGTCAGCACCACGGCCAGTAATTGCAGTACCAACGCCAGCCGCAACATACATGCCGCCTTCGCTCGTGTGCCAACGATTAGCCGCCTTACTGTCAGCAGATAACTCAACGTCAAACAATTGCTTATATTCTTGCGATGCTACGATGTTTCGTACCTCGCGCCCGAAGTCATTAGCTAAATCGCTGTTGTATGACGCCGCAATGATTTGCTTTGTAGGATTCTTGGCAAGATAGAACGAAGGAAAGCGCCGTGACGCAAGCTCAGATTTGCCGTGACGAGGAGGCATGCAGATAATCAACCTTTTACACTCGCCGCGCATTACCCTCTCAAGCGCCTTAGCTATTTTGTAATGATGCTCAGCAGCCGTATATGTTGAGTTTGTGAACTGCGAGTACTCAATAAGCGATTCGCGCGCCCTACGTCGTTTTAAAAGCTCTGCAACCGCGTCGGCTGGGTTGATGTATGACATTACTCGGACTTTGCAGCGTATTGCAGTGCGATTGCGGCCAGCTCATCATCTGTTAGATCACTTGCTGATCTCACACGTAGATCGACAGTTGATTCAGTCTGCACTCGATCACTAAACACTTTGTTTCGTGTCTTTGCTCTCCAGCGTTGATGCGATGCAATCTCGCGCTGCCTTGCAACATGCGCTTGCGTCGAGTCTGATTCAATCTCTTCAAGCGCTTTCAGTGCTAAGTCATCGCATACAAACGCGCTATGCTCACGTGCTGCCTGTGCTTTTGTGGCTTTCTCTGCGTCGCTTTGTAGCCATCTCACCAGCGCAGCAGGGTCAATGCCAAGACTCACAGATATCTGTCTTTGTGACTCAGTATTAGCAATTCGAGCACAAATCGCGTCAATGCCGATCTCTTCCAGCAAGTCAATATTCGTTTTCTTTGGCATTGCCAACTACTCCATTTTAATGATTTGTAACCGATACTCACGAAAAACGACGATTATTTTATTAAACACCCGCATTTTTGACACTTTTCATTAGCACTCTTACAATTGTGCTTAATATCCCTTTTTACTTACAGTTTGATTGTGAAATATTCTTTCATATTTCGGCGCTATTTGGAATATTAATACGCGCGCGGAATAATGATAATTGTGTAAGCGAGTTGTTGCAAGTATTTCTTTCATCGCTAACTGTCTCTATTTCGCATCTATGAAAAATAATTTAATTAATCGCCTTGCTCACGAATTTATTTCGTATATAATGAAGTTATCGGATGCAGCAATTCAGTTGCAGCGAAACGAGGGGATGCAAAATGAAAGTTGGAGATAAGGAGTTTTCAGAAATGCGCAATCAATTTGAAAAGGATTTTTCCGTTGCGCCTCATTACAACGACATTCGCAGGATCGGCAAAGATGAGAAAGTTCCAAAAAGTGTTTTTTACCAAGATGGCTTAACAAATGCGCTTTTTCACGCCTACATGATGGGTTATGAAAATTCGAAATGCTTACACAGATTAGATGCATAACAACACAAGCCAATTAACTAAGCAGGCACAAAATGACAGAAAAACAAATATTGGCAAGTATCGTTTCGAAGGTAGACCCTTCAAAACTGTCTGTCCTTGAACTAGATCGCGCATTTTATTTAGTGCTGGAAGTTCTTGGTACTTGCCAAGCCTTCCACGACATTAACGCCGAGCGTTTTCGACATTTTAAAAACAAAAATTATTAGTGAATCCCGACGCTTCGAACTCACAGCAGCACAGGCAGCTTAACCAAGGAGATTCAAATGACTACAATAAATACAAAATTGGCTGAAGAGCTTTTAAGTCGTCAAAACTATGATTCCAATATTCAAGATGGATTTGTCATTGTTCAAGACCCGTTTCATAGCGATGGTGTTGTTGCAGGACACAACGAAGTTGTATTGCGCACTAACCTTGACCTCATTAAGTTTTTGGAAGACCGTAATTAAATTTTCTCACATGTGTCAAATAACCTTGACACGTATTTTATTCGTGCTATACTCATATTCATGGATGCGGCAATTGTGCTGCAGCGATAAGGGGAAAATAAAATGTTTAAAATTGTCGAGAAAAATAATCACTTGGCTGTCAATGGAATGTTTGATGTTATGTACCGCTCCGAACAACACCTAGCAAATAACTAAGGATCAATCATGTCACTTCTTAAAAACGTTGCATATTGCTACGAGTACAGCCCGCGCGATATGGATCAAGTATCCATCATGCGCGCCGTTGTCGTGCCCTCTTTACGCGCCATGCGCCGGGATCGAATCTTAAATGCTGCATTCATGCGACATGATAAAAATTCTCGCGCTAAAGTCAAAGTGTTGCGCTTCGAAGCAAAAATCATCAAATTAGCGATTGACACTGGTATTTTGCGTCAATATTACAAAACAGCGGAGTTTCAATGATCAAGCCAAAAATCACATGCGCCGAAGTCCTGCAAATCCGCCAAGCTGCAGGCATGACACAAGTGCAAGCAGCGGAACTTATGGACGTTACCGACCGCACTTGGCAACTCTGGGAAACTGTCAGAGGTATGCGTCAACGCGACTACGATCAATTCGTATCACTAGCAATTAACCCTACATCAATGGTGAAATAATGGAAAATTTTAAACAATTCTTAAACGGTATTATAGCAGGATTAATAATTTTTGGCTTCCCAATTGCAGTATATATTTACAATACTGGCTGCCTATGATGTTGTTTTTATTGAGTTTATTTGTTATTTCGTTTGTTGCGCTTGTGGGATTTGTGGCTTTAAGATTACACAAACGCAACCTTTAAAAACAGTATATTTATAATAGGTTTTTGGATTTTAAATCAATCAAATCCTTCTCAATTGCGTTGTTATGCTCAGTCTTTGCGAGTCTCACCAATGCTTGCAGGGATTGAACATAGGTTTTCCGATACGCTTCCAATTGTTGCTTAAATACTTCACTTTCCGCGGTTGGCTTACTCATAATTTTGACTAATGATTCAAGCTTTTCGACGATAGTGTCAGCGTATAGTTGAATTGCGTCGTCTGTTTTTTTTATCACTATCATGTTGACACCCCTTTAAAATGTTCGAGTAGTTCATCAACGGTCGGTTGCCTAAGTGCGCCGTTTTCTTCAACAAACCACACTCCAAGCATGAGCAAAAATTTAGGCTTCTTTTTTGCGTAATCTGTGCGCGTTATTGTTATCGTTTCAGACGCTCTCTGTGCCACCGTAGAGCCGCGACTCTGGCCTACTGACATCTGGCGCTTAAACTCCTGTGCGGTGGTCATGACAGCACCATCCTACGCACTGGTTCGGTACTTCCCCAATTTAAATCTGCCCTCACACTGTCAGGCGTTGGAAATACGCCGTTCTTAAGCGTTTCTTGCAACCATGCGCGAACTTGTTCTTTTGTCGGTCTTGGAACCGTTGGATTCATAAATCCCCCATGTTTTATGTGTGGAACTACGAACTACAAAATCAGTTTAGTACATATCAGCACTATTGCAAGCCTATTTTTTACTTTGCGCAAATCTCTAAAATTAGTAATTTTCATTTTCCATCCTCTTTTCTAATCGTTTGATTTTCTTAATCATAATTTTCTGCAATCGTGCTAAATACTCTTTTGTGTACTCTCGTGACCGTGGCGCATTGTCTAAATATTCCACTTTTTCAGCGCCAATCTTGTCAACCAATGCAGGCCTATACTCGTTAATGTTACCCCCCTTCATTGTGTTGCATGAGTAACAGCACGAATGAATGTTCCACAAGTTGAACCGCAAGAATGAATTTGATCCTCGTGACTTAAAGTGACCCGCATGCCTAACCCCAGAATACGGTGACTTTCCGCAACAAATGCACGGCAAGTGCTTGTCGCGCAGGTTAACGTATTTATTCACGTACTTCTGCACTCTTGCCGCAACGGCACTTACCTTTTCTTGTTTTTCCTTGCGCTCCTTATCCTTCTTTTTTTCTGCTTTAATTTTCGCCGCCTTGAGCTTATTCAGCTTTGTAAGTCCGATTACAGCCCCGCATTCTGGACTGCACCAAATAACCCAAGGCTGCGAAGGATCAAAGCAAACGTAGCATCCTGTTGCTTTGCAGCGCTTTTTTTTTAATTGTTTCATGTTTTAAATATGTTCAATTTTGTTTTTTGCTCATTAAATAATATTTTTCTCTTTAACAATACTGGCTTATCTGCAATCTCGTATGTTTTACATTCATGCAATCTACCAAGTGGCATAAACTCACCAAATCCGGCAAGTTTCTTGCACATAGCCAATCCGTTTTTGACGTGACTTATGTGCGATTCTAGGTCTATGTGCTTGCATTTGATGCATTGGTTAGTTGTCATTGTTTATGCGGATTGTCTTGGTTTGACTTCTAGCGCGTCAAGTGCCTTGAGATCGTACTGACCACCAGCAAATGGGTCGCCTACACCAACATCCAGGCACCATTTTTGCAATGTCTGAAAACCTCCGGCCGCATAGTTTTTATATCCTGCGCGATGTGCTGCTGCTAACACTGTCAAATAATTCACAGTTGCGGGACAGCCCGTGAACCATTTTTTAATCTCCTTTTTTTCATCATCATCCCATTCGTAAATTTTGGATAATTCTTTCAAATCGTTTGAAAAATTGACAGGATATTTCATTTTTAGAACTCCACTTCATCAATAGAAACGCCAGATTCAGCGCGGAAATGTGCGGGTAATGTGTTTCTTTCTTCCATATATTGCAAAGATTGTCTGTCGAAATAAAAACGGTATGCGTTTTCTACTTCACCATGCCTTTGTTTGGCCAGCAATAAAATGCAATCTGGATCGTCTGGCATATAATCCTCCCCATTGCGTATTTTTGATTCCTTCTCTTTGTTTCGCCACACAATAAAAAGATTGTCGCAAAGATCAACTATCGCACCAGTCCCCTTTACGTCAAACTTTGACGGTAATTCAAACTCGCTTTTACCTTTCTTTACATGCAACACTAAATGAATGTGACATCCGGTTTCTTTTGCAATAACACAAAGCGCATCAACAAATGACTTTTGCTCGTTATACGCATCTTCGCCCATTCCGCACTTCATTAAATTATCTACAACAAAATGATCAACTTTAAATTTATCAATAGTGTAACGAATCACCGCCAACATGCGCAAAGGATCAATAGAACCAGTGTGGTCGTATATCCAAATTTTTCCATCTGTCCATGCACCATAACGACGGATATATTCTCTGTCTGGAACCTCCCCTCCGTATGCTTGACGGCTAATTCTAGCCATTGTTGATGCTGGTCGCATTTCCAATGATGCAATTCCCACTTTCTGGCCTTGTGCCGCTAAACTGTGGATAACTTGCCCGACAAGCTGACTTTTTCCATGTCCGTTGATGCCTGCCCACAATGTCAACTCGTGCGGCCGAAAATGGAAATCTTTTTGTGTTTTAAGCCAAGGAAGCCGTACTTTTGGCGTTAAGTCAATTTTGTGAAAGTAGTCTTCAACTTCGCTAACCCAATCACTAGCAGGCATTACCCTGTGTTCGTCTTGTGATTCCTGCATGTATGCAGTTAAATCAATGTCGTCGCGTATGAGTTCCATCATGCACCCCAAGCAAATTGTTCATTTTGAAATGGCAACCAAGGCAAATAATCCAATTTGTAGCGCCATTGGTTCTTAGGTTTTTTAATGTCGTCAATGCAAGGGAATGCAAAAATATCAGTCCCTTTAAACAGCTCAACATCAAATAAACCTAACCAACGGGGGTTGGCTTTCGCAATAGATAGGGCTAGGGGCTTCCAGAACACTCTAGGTTTAACGAACATGCACACGTCAAGGCCTACTAGCCAACCCCAGTCGTAAACGCCTTCAGGAGCCGCATAGATCGTGTGGTTACTTTCGTTGGTTTTGCCAATCAACGACACGATTAGCATTTCGTTTGGCTTCAATCCGCGTTTTCTCGCGCTCAAAACTTTTTCAGCACCGTTCGGCAAATTCATTTTGCGCCCCTCCAACGAATGTCCACCAAGGCGGCTTGGCTTGTGGCTGTGTTTTTCGCTTCGACTTTCGCCCAGTTGTTTCGAATTGCGCTCATCAGCGCTTCGTCAAAATCAACGTACTGATACCCTTTTGCTTTGCAGGCCGAGATAAAGTTTTCAAGATGGCGATCAAGATTTGCAAACCCTTTTTCTTTCGCCCATGCTTCGACACGTTCAGAAACTTTGAAATCGTTTGGTATGAATGTTTTTGTTGGATTGCGAGTTTTTTTAGTTTCGGGGTTTAATAATGGTTTATGGTTTATGGTTAATGGTTTATGGTTAGCTTTCTCTTTGGTTTCTTCTAGGTTCCCAGAAATAACCACCTTGGTTTTTGGTGGCCTGCCGCCTAGCTTTCCGTTGTTCCTTGCCCTATCTGCCTTGCTTAAATATTCAGAAATTTCCTTTTCACAGCGTGTGTGAACCCATCCTTCATCGCGTTTAAAGAACTCAAAAAGAACCGTATTAACGGCTTTTTTTTCTTCTTCGGTTCTTGCGCATAACCTACGATAAACCACTTCGGTTTCTTCTGGGATTTTTAACTCTGACAAGTAATACATGTCAAGCAACTGCCGATATGCGCCATGTTCCAATAATGAAAGATGAGCTGTATCGCGCTTATAGTCGCCTATATGATGGCTGTAGTAGTTCATTCGCTCCCCCTTAAAGTTTTAAGGAGTGATGCAAGTAATAAATTCACCTGTAGTTTTTTTGTGGAATTAAGCTTGAGGTTTGCGACATTTTTTGCCATCGCTATTTGCTGTTGATAATCCTGCGTGTTTTTCATAAAAACCTTTCGGAAATAAAAAAAGGTTACACCTACGTTCTCTCCCTTTCGGGAGTTGGCAGACGGCGACTAACCGCAGAACGTATGTGTAACCTTAGTCTCTTGGTGCTGCCAAGCACATTAATACTATAAAATACTGCTTGGCATATATCAAGGTTTTTATATGAAATATTTACGTATAGATGTATCCTTTAATCCACAAATTAATATTATTTGCTTTTATCAGTGAAATACATAGTAAGCAACACGCCAAACGAAAAACCAACGAAAGCCGCTAGGAACACTATTTGCAAAACTTCCGTAAAACTTATTGTGTTTAACATTTAATTAATCCTCATTAATAAATTCAAGGTGAACATCTAGGTCGTCAAAATACGACTGCATTTCCTTGCAATATTTACCGAACTGTTCATTGGTCATTAATGACGTTACGGGTAAATATTTCATTACTTTTAACTTTTGCTCGTAAGACAAGCCCTTTATCGCATTGTCGTAAAACTCCCTAAACTCTGCATCTTCAGCACGTAGCAATGGAACGCCAATATGCAACTTACAATGACATTTCCACCCTAGCGCATCATCGTCTTTTAGCTCGTCTGCTATCTGCGCGTACCACGCGTGACTTAATGCGTTGTAGTTTGACGATCTATCTTTCCCAGTCTTTACAGTGATGCGAAGGAATTTATGTTTTGCGTACATCTCGCTTAATTTATGAGATGCCGCAGATAATGATGTGTCGCTATTAACTATTATCATTTTGATCCCAGAGCATAAATTGCTGCAGATTGCCAAGTTCTGGGGACTTTTTCGTGGATAAATCCATCCTCTAAAAAAATATTAATCATTGCTCCAGTTGCGCATTTACCACGCTGGAATAACTCACTTAATTCACGAGGCGTAAATCTCGATGATTCGTCAAAAGTATCTAACAATAATTGTTTTCTTTCTTCTATCACCAAATGAAATTGACTTTGCCTGCCTAATTTGCGAGTATTTTTAGCACTGTTATTTACTTTTAGCGCGTCGCATATTTGCTGAAAAACTACATCACCGATTGACACACTCATTTTTTAATCCCTCCCCATGATAAATTTTGTGCTATTGATGGCGCAAAGTGTATGTAATTAAACTCGGCTCTATCTTCAGTGTCAGCGCAACTTCCAAATATTCCAGTTCTAGCATCAAAGAAACAAAAATTGATGCTCCCATCCAAATATTTGCGCTTATAAACTCCTGAGCGAACTGGCTTTTGATCGCCACCAAACCAAATTATTTTTTGTTTCTTCATTTTTTAACGCCTTTCTTTACACAATGTTTTGCATGTATAGCGCGTATCTTGTCACCCATAGAGTTTAAGCAGTCGCCCCCGTTTTTAATCCGTGAGATTGTCCCTTGTGTGCAACCCAATTCAAATGCTAAGTTTTCTTGTGACCACCGCGTCTCCCACAATATTTGATCAATCAATTTATCTAACCCACCCATTTTGTACCCCTATAGTTAATGTGTTTTGATTATAGATGCGCGCATTTATAAATACAACACGCAAATAATTTTATTTATTTTTCTTGCGTGTTTATTTTTTTAGTGTATGATTCAGTCATCGGCAGCAAACAAACAAACGAGGTGAAGAGATGGACGGACTAGACAGCGCGCAAAACTCATACGACAGGCAGGAGCATCCAGATTATTACAGCACGGCTGAAGAACCAGACGACAAAGCGGCAAGGATTGAGAAGGAAGCAGCAGCAAAAGCAGCAGACAAAACAAGCGAATATTTTTACCTCAACAGCACAAACGTGATTGAGGCAATAGGCGAAAGCAGCAACGTATTTGGCAAGCGATTAGCAGCACTTCTAGCAGCAAAGGATTACGAGTCAGCAGGCATGGCAATTGAGGCGCAAGCAAAAGAATATTGGACTCAGTACCTTGTTGATTTGAATACGGATTAAGCGCATTTGGTAGCACCTAAAAAGACGGCGGCTCAATGCGTGAAAACGTAGCCCGAATTGAGCAAGCCCTTCGAGAGAGGGGCAACAAGAGAACTAGCTGTTGTCACCATTTAGGGCTGAGTAATGCCAGCCAAGAGGCGCAAGGCCGCAAGCCAAACGCAAACAAAGAGTACACGGCTGACGCCCGTGGCAGCTAGTCCTCTTGTTGGCAGTGCCGTGCAGGGGATTTACTAACCCCACCAAGCAGCAGCCCTTACCTGCGTAGTACGTAGGGGCAACACATCAGTGTAGTTTTGCTAGTGGAAAGCGCATGTGAAAACAAAGCGAACTAGAAATTGGCAGCGTACGCGCAGTAAGTTGGGCTGGCCAGCCAACCAGACTGCATTGATGTGTTGTTGTCGTAAGCGGTGATAAGGCCGCATTACAAGCTTATCAGGTGTTGGCAGCGCGAACCCAATGATGCCTGGACGCTCACTTGCATCGAGAGCCGCTAGTCTTGCGCAGGGACAGCCGAAGCCACTCACGGTGCGGTAATGAGTGGCAAGTTTCAAAACCTAACGATGGGGGATGAGATGCAGACAAAACCAAGCAAGGAAGCTGTGCGGCACTGGATGAACAGGGATCGTAAGAAAGACCCAGTTCGCCAGACGCTGGAAGAAATACGCGAAAAACTAGGCTGGAAATTAATCCCACAAAGGAGCTGACATGTCAAAGCAAGCAACGTTAGAAGATTTTGCGTCAATTGTGTTTGTGTTTCTTTTGTACTGCTTCGCTTATTGGTTCGTCGAAGGCGTTGCATATTTCTTTGGAGCGTGATCATGACTGATAAAACTATGCTTGATGAGCTGTTTGCACCTGTTTTCCCCAGTTTCAAGGTTTTGTTTCTGCGCTACAAAAAATCGACTCTATTAGCGCGTCATTACGTCGAGCTTGAACAGGTGGCTGAGGTTCGTAGGCAGTATCAAGAGGCAATGAAGATTTTAAGCGATAGGCACAAAGAGACGCGGGAAAAGTTGGATAGCGTGTGTTTCAAATTGAGGGGATTGGATCATGGGTAATTTAAGTGAAATGTTCATGCAGCTAGAAAAGGCAGCAAAGCCAATTTTAAATGCTGCAATACGTGGAGAGTACATGATTGACCACGATGAAAGCAGTGCGGAAGAAATGTCTTGCTTGCAGATTGAGCGAGACCAAGCAGAAGCAGCAGAGTATTTGAAAGCAATTGAAGCGCCATTCAAGAAAATTGACGCGACATTTTAAGTGGAATCTAAACAAGACGAGGTTATGTAATGACAACAGCAAAAGTTTACCAAGCAATAGCAGCCGTAACGCAGAACATGGGGCAAGAGGGTATCAGTAAATCACGAAAGAACCAGCAGCAGGGATACAATTTTCGCGGAATCGATGATGTTTTTAACGCCTTATCGCCCATGCTATCAACAAACAATTTATGTATCTTGCCTTGTGTTCTTGAGCGGCAATGCGAGGAAAGGCAGTCAGCAAAAGGCGGCGCATTATTTTACGTGACAGTAAAAGTCCGATTTGATTTTGTCAGTGCAGAAGATGGCAGTAAGCATGAGGTTGTTATGTATGGTGAAGCCATGGACAGTGGGGATAAGGCCACAAACAAAGCAATGAGCGCGGCTTATAAATACGCAGCAATGCAAGCATTTTGCATACCCACAGAAGGCGATAACGACGCAGATCAAACTACCCACGAGGTAGCGCCACGGCAAAAAATAACGCATAAAGCAGGCGACCCAGAACCAGATGCGGCAATCCTTGCGCAATTCAACGCAGCTTCAGACATTGCGTCTTTGACTAAAGTAATGAACGCATTATCACAAGACGATAAACGCCTATACATCGGACATTTCAATCAACGCATGAGCGAACTTAAAAAGGCGGCTTAATCATGGCATCAGTAAATAAAACAATCATCGTTGGCAACCTTGGCCGCGATCCTGAAACTCGCTATATGCCTAACGGGGAAGCTGTAACAAACATCGCTGTGGCGACAACTGAAAGCTGGAAGGACAAAAACACTGGCGACAAAAAAGAGCTCACCGAGTGGCATCGCATTACGTTTTATCGCAAGTTGGCCGAAATCGCAGGCCAGTATTTGAAAAAAGGATCGCAAATCTACATCGAAGGAAAGCTTCAAACACGCAAGTGGACTGACAAAGATGGTATTGAGCGCTACACAACTGAAATCATTGCAGACACATTGCAGATGTTAGGCGGAAAAGCAAAACCGGATGGTGATCAAAATGATGAGGATAACTCTAATAAATCACCAGCGCCATCACGCCCCGCTGCAGCACCAAAACCAGCGCCTGATTTTAGCGATATGGATCAAGACATTCCTTTTTGAGATATAGCAACCATGATCAACTTTGAAAATTACGACTCCGAAATGCTACTAGCGCGCGGCAAATATTCAACGATCCGCAAAGAGCACGAGCAAGCAAAGAAAGAATTATCGCAGCTAGTCGGGAAGCTCACTTCTTGTGCATCTCAGATATTGCGCAAGATGCAGCCCGATTTTGATGATGTGCCAGCCAGTCAATCGGATTTGCTCGAACTTGCAAGATGGACGATAACAGAGATGGAGCAGACAGCAGCGCGTATTACGTCACTGGCGCAGCAAAAAGAGGATTTGCGTTCGATTGCATGGCCTAGCGCGGAAGGATAACAACATGAGCAAATTTGACTTAGAAGCTGCGAAACGTGGTGACGCTGTGCAGGTTAAAAGCCTTAAAGGGTGGGTTGATGCGCACTTTGTTGGTGTTGATACTACTGGAAAATTAGTTATTGAATACAAAAAATTTTTTGTTTATCCCGCTTCAGGTTGCGATGAAATTCGCATGAAACCAAAGCAACGTGAAATGTGGATATTCCCGTACAGCTCCGATGGAGTGATATTTACATCTACGCCATGCGAAACAATGGATGAAGCTGAAATAGTAAAGAAACATTTCCCCAAGCCTGCTGGTGAAGTTCAAGCGATCTTAGTGGAGGAATAAATGACAAAGCTAACGATTGACAGCTATGCATTCACCGAATGCCTACAAAACGACATTATGAATTGTAGGCCAAATGCACACAAAGAATTGATTGACTATATAGACGCCAAACTTGCAGAAGCATACGAGCAAGGGAAGAAAGACGCGGCACCGCAGCAGCCAGAACAGGAGCCAGTTGCATGGATGTATCAAGCGATAACAGGAAATTGGCGCGTAACTATGAATGAAAAATGGGCTATGTGCATTAATAATACTGAAAAAACAGTTATTCCGCTTGTCACTATGCTACCAAAGGAGCCAACATGCTAGACCATAAACCAGCGCAGGCAGTAGATGAGGCGCTTTATAAAGCATGGCTTGCAGTAGGAGCAGATTTATGCGGATTAAAGTGGGATGATTTTATAAATGCTATCAAGGCCGCGCAGCCAGTAGCCGCACAACCTGAAACGATTGCAATCAAGAATCGTGAGCAATGGGCAGATGAAGTGATGACTGCTGCAAATAAATTCGCTGGAGCGCATTTTTCTCAGGTTCAAGCAATTATGTACCCTAGCGAATATAAGAGTGATGTTGCAGAACAGCAAGCACATTTGGCAAAAGAAGAACTCCGAGCACTTCTGCTAGAAGTGCCTGAGCCTGAATTGACAACATGCCGTCATTGCGGATTCAGGGTGAAATTGAATGAAGCAGCATCACCAGAATATAAGGATGAAGACCCATTCCGCATTGAGAAATTAGCCATGAAATTTTGCGATCAATACAACATGAATGTTGATGATCTAAGGCGATCTCTCGTTGTAACCGCGTTTTGTGTCGGGGCAAGGGTTAATGCATCACCAGAATATAAGGGGGAGTGATGGTCAAACTAACAAAAGTAGATTTATCAATGTTTTCGTTAAAGGCGCATGATCAAGGAAGCCAAAATTCATGCGTGTGGAATGCTATAGCGTCAACGCTTGAAATTATGTCGCGCATTGCAGGTAATCCAGTTGCAGACTTATCGCGCCAACAGGGGTACAACGATACCCGCATTGCGATGAATAAATTTACTACTGACGGCGGCTCAAATATTGATGTTGCTTGGACTGTGGCGAAAACAATTGGTATTGCTACGGAGGCATCATTTAAATATAGTATTGACAATCTATATGTAAAGCCTGGCGAAGCGGTACATGAGCTTGCAGCAACTCAAAAAGTGGGTGGATATAAATGGCTGAATATGTACCAGCATTCCGGTGGTTTTGCATCTCAGATAACCGAATACCTAAGTCAAGGGAAGCCGGTAGTAATTACTGCTTTTGTTCATAACGAATTTGGTAATGGTAATAGTATTGGTTCGCCGATGGTTGGCCCACACGCCTACGTAATAACAGGGGTGGATTGGTCTACTCAAAGTTACAACGTTCTGAATTCGTGGACCGGGTGGGGAACTAATGGATATGGGAAAATCCCATTTTCTGAAATTCCAGGTATTAATACAGCCAATCAACCTTTTGGCCAAGATTTAATCTCGGCAACCATTGCAACGGGTTTTATGGGCATGGACTTCGAGTACACAGGCGCAAAGGAGCTTGTGGCCCAACAATATGCCTGCATCTTAAAGCGACCAGCAGAAGTAAATGGTATGAAGTGGTGGTCAGATCAAGTTGCAAAAGGCGGTGATAAGGTTGCAATTTCTGATGCCTTGATCAATTCGGCAGAGGGGCAGAACAGATACGCGGACAAGTCCAATTTCGATTTTATAAAAGATGTATATAAATCCGTGCTGGGCCGCGAAGGTGAAGAGGGAGGATTGCAGTGGTGGTCAGGGCAATTAGACAATGGAGCTACTCGTGGAACGATTTACAACGAATTTATCAAGCTTGCGGATAACCCAAAATTCGTAGAATCTGCAGCGCATGAATATTTGGCGAATAAAACCGATTTGTCAGAATATATCTCGATCGCTATGCAATGGGATGGACTGGAACATGGGGATTATGTAAGTAGAGCAATTGCACAGGTGAGTTATGAAGCCAATTCTTTGGAGGTTATCAAAACCGGATTGCATGAAACTTTTGGCGATTTTTTGTTTAATTAAAGGGTTGGCAATGGGGTCTAAACAAAAATGCGGCTATCACTGTTAAAAAAGATGATTGGAATTTTGAAGTCACTCAGACAAGAAGGTAAAACAGAAAGTAGAAAATTTATGCTGGAGCAAAGAAAGAAAAAAGAAGAATTTGACGAGATGACTAAACGTGGTACGGAGGCATGTAAAGATGTTCCTGCCAATTTGTTGATGATTTGAGGGGGGGTGAGGATGAGTAAAAGCGCAGCATAATTTCCTATGAGCTTCTATGATGTTCTATGGGCGAATGGTTGCAATCTTGGTCATGCGGAATAATCTGATTTAATCCGATTCCAACAAACAGAATTACGGCGAAAAGAACAAGGAACAAGCCACAGAAACACTGCGCAAATGATGCGTCAGGATCAAAGAACATCACGAGGCCGAGGATGAATATCGATAGAGGTATCAGGCTGATCATGGCGCTAACTCATTGGCTGTGATGAACTTTTGCGCAGCTCTGCAAGTAGCAAACGCCTCTTCAACCTTTAATTCTAACGACTTAATATCTCGGTCAATGTCGTCACGAACCAACCTTGTTCCGGTATCGGCCTCAACGCCTCCGCTGGTGCCTGTGGCTTCGGGAGATTTGGCAAACTCGCCGCAGATTGCGGAACCGACGCGCAGCTTTGGAGCGCTAGTAATAGAAGCGCGTATTTTAGCAATTTCATGGGCATGCCCTTTCTTAATTGATTCATTGATTGATGCCTGTTTCTGTTGCTCTTCTATTCGTGCGTCGTTCTCTTTTTCCTCGCGTTCAGCATCCGCTATTTTCCATTCTTGATATATAAGCGCTTTACCCTGCTCTATATATCTATTTTTGAATTCATGGAAGCCGTAAAGCACCACGATACACAAGGCGATACCAAGATAGACGCGAGGATTGATGCCTTTTATCAGTAGCCAAAACGCCGTGATCATGGCTTATCTTTCGGCTGCTGCGATACCAAGCGCCCTATGATTCCAAGCACGAACACGGCGGCTGTTATAGCAGCCATGTACTTAGGCGGAAAATTTTCCTTTAGATGGTCATACATGCTTGCGTAGCCAACTGTGATTGCACCGCCAAGCGCATTGGCTTGAACACTTAGATAGCGCCAAGCTGATTTCCATTCTTCTATTAACCTCATACGACTACCTTTCCATTCTGTAAATCGGACAATGTGAGGCCGCCAGTGTACTGGCAATGCGCCATCTCTCGGAATTTCCCAGTCCACCGCCCCGCCCATTCAAGCCCGACAAATTCCGCAATTAGGCCGCATCGCTGGAACATAGCAAGGTCGTTCCATTGCGCTTTACCGTTCACGATTGGCACAAAATCAAACGCGCACCGGAAGTTATGGAACGACTGCCCCGCTTTGGCATTCGTGACGATCTTGCCTGCAGTCGTGCGGCCTTGCGCGTAAAGTGCGTTTTGCGATTCTGCATCTCTGTAAGTCGATGTAATTAGCACGTCTATTCCAGCGACTTTGCAGGCATCTAGAAATGCAATCGCCTTGGCTCCAACGACTGGCAGAAGTGCGCTTAAATCGCGTGAATTTATCATTTCCTTGCTCGCATCGCCGCGTGATCATCGTCTATTTTTTGCTGCCTGACTAACACGGGGGTTTGCAAGTCCGGGATTCTTACTTGAAATTTGTCGCCTAATATTGTTTTTAATGACATTACCATATCCGAAAAAAACATTTCCGTTCGTTTTAGCGTTTCAAGAATTTCAATTCTCTGCATAAATTGCGTTTGAATGTATTCAATCTCTGTTTTCATTGATCTAATGCCCGAGTTATAATCATCGCGCATTGCTTGTAATTCCGCTTTATGGCTATCCCTATCCGCCTCAATTTTCTGTATCGTTTCACCTAACTTTTTTACTTCACCCTGCGCTTCTTTAATCGCGCCTGTCACCTCAGACCATTTACTTGTGGCTTGCGATACTGTTCTAACACACCAGATTTGAAAGCCGAAAAAAACACCTAGAGCACCACCAATAACGGACATAAGAGACCAAAAATCTAGGTTTATTGTCATAATCAGTCCTTCAATAGCTGGTAAGTTTGACAGTTGCGCAACAACTGCCTGTTGAATAAAATTCATCTTGTCTGTTCCCTCAACGAACTGACCGCCCTAATAACGCTCCAACGTTGCTAGGGCTTTTTTCATTAAAAAATATTATTTTAAATTAATAATACCCGTTTTTTTAAAGTTGCACATTAGTAGGTGAGCTGGTGTAACTCTATGTGTTACATCTTGATCAAGGAGCCATGTTCCGCCCAATCCTAGTTGCATAAAAACAATCTCACTACACCACCACTTATCCCAATCTGACCAGTCCTCAGAGGCTAAAAATGGCAGTCCTAACGCTCCTGCAAAATCATATTTTTTACCTTCTTGTTCGCGCCCAAACTTTACCGCTTCATCTATGTTTGGCACTGGTACATACATATCTTGATATTTTGAAACACCTTGCATCGCTTCACTAACTGGGATATTTCTACATCCATTAAACATAGTGGCTTCAGTTGCAATGCCATTTATGATGGTCATACAGTGTGAAAATAGCTTTGAACCTCCCAATCTAGCAATGACAACACTCGTAGGGTTAAGGGGCCACTTAGTTGTGAACCTGACTGTAGCCAATTCCATTACGCACCTTTTTATTTATCTATTGTTAAATGTCAACCACATCATTAAAAAAAGCGTAATATTCATAATCCTACTAATGAATAGAAAATTTCATACCTATGAAATACGATTCAAGTAATTGCATGCACTCCCAACAGTCAGAAGAACCAAGTGGAAATTTTATATTCCCACTACAGTTTATTGGCATTCCGATTGTATTTGGAATATTCTTGCTACTGCTAATATTATCACTGTTCTAACGCGCCAACATATTGTTGAACATCCTCTTGAAATTGCTTATCGCCTGTCATCTTTGTTGTGGCTATCAGTCGCTGAACATATGCCTGT
>TARA_R110000868_G_scaffold101630_1_pt1 | contig 34621 bp, 24 predicted proteins | sample TARA_R110000868 | Tara Oceans TARA_R110000868 (sample SAMEA4397489) | marine metagenome | biome: Polar Biome; feature: [SRF] surface water layer (ENVO:00010504); material: water (ENVO:00002006), including particulate matter (ENVO:01000060) such as... | depth 5 m | reverse complement strand
AAGCCGGTAGGCCTTGCGGGCAAGATTGCAGGCCAGGTCGGCCGCGGTGGCGTGGGCGTCCTCCAGGGTCATGCGGTGTTCGCAGACCAGGCGCGCCAGGAAGGCGCAATCCACCCGGCGGGCCACATCATGGCGGGCCGGGATGGAGAGGAAGGCACGCGTATCGTCATTGAAGCCGACCGTATTGTAGAAGCCGGCCGTCTCGGTCGTCTGCTCGCGGAAGCGCATCATGCCTTCCGGGCTGTCATGGAACCACCAGGCGGGGCCCAGCTTCAGGCTCGGATAGTGCCCGGCCAGAGGTGCCAGCTCGCGCGCATAGCTGCTCTCATCGAGCGTGAAGACGATGAGGTTGAAATCCGGCTCATTGCCGAAGCGGTCGAGCAGGGGTTTGAGCGCGTGGACATATTCAGTCTGCGTCGGGATGTCGGCACCCTTGTCACGGCCGAAGACGGCGAAGAGATCGGCATTATGGTTGCGCATAGAGCCCGGGTGGAGCTGCATGACGAGCCCGTCATCGAGGCTCATCTCCGCCATTTCGGTCAGCATCTGCGCGCGAAATAATTCCGCCTCGGCAGCATTGGCCTCACCCTTCGCGACCCGGCCAAACAAGGCCTCGGCTGCGGCATCGCCAAGGTCTGCCGTCATGGCTGTGGGATGGCCGTGATCGGTCGCCGTTGCCCCGGCGCCGATAAATTCCACGCGGCGCTGACGATGCGCGGCGAGATAGCCGCGCCAGCTATAGACGTCTTCGCCGGTCAGATCGCCAAAGGTCTCGAGCGAGGCCTGGAAATCCTCGTGCTCGCAATCAATGACAGCGTCCGGCCGGTAGGTGGTGATCACCCGCCCCTGCCAATTGCTGGCCATGATCGCATGGTGATGCTCGAGCGTGTCGACGGGCGATTCCGTCGTCGCCAGCACTTCGATCCGGAAGCGGTCAAACAGCGCGCGCGGCCGGAAGGCCGGCGTCTTCAGCGCGGCCTCCATCGCATCATAGATCGCATCGGCGCTGGCGCGGTTCAGGGGCGTGTTGATGCCAAAGACGTCCTGCAGGACATGATTGAGCCAGAGCCAGGAGGGCGTGGCGCGGAAGAGGTAGAAATGATCGGCAAAGAGCCGCCAGGCCTCGCGCGGATCGATGTCCTGCACCCGGTCGCGCGCGGGCACGCCGAGCCTTGCCAGACCGACGCCCTGGCTGAACAGCATGCGATAGAGATAATGGTCCGGCGCCAGCAAAAGCTCGGTCGGATTGGAAAAGGCCTCATTGCCGGCGAACCAGCGCGGATCCGTATGGCCATGCGGCGAGATGATCGGCAGATCACACACCCCGGCATAGAGCTCGCGCGCCACCGCCCGCACCGTCGGTTCTACCGGAAACAACCGGTCTTCATGAAGCAGGGGCGGACGAGGCAAGGGCACTCCTTCAGGCAGGCCGGCTGCCCTGGGTAATCGATATCATGACCCAATAGGTAACCGGTGTCATTAGAGACTTCAACTGCCGATGCCCGAAGCAAATGCCGGAATCGGGGATAATCACGCCTTCGGCGGTGTCGCGGAATCCCGGATGACCAGGCTGGGCAGGCCCTTATCGCCGACATCCGCGTCAGACACCTGACCTGCGCGTCCCTGAAGCAGCTTGGTCACAGCCAGCCGCCCGATCTCGGCGGTGGGGGTGTGGATGGTCGTCAGGCGCGGCCAGACGCGCTCGGCGATCTGGAAATTGTCGAAGCCGACGACAGAGACATCGTCGGGCACTCGCAAGCCTGTCATGCGCGCGGCCTGCAGCACGCCGGTCGCCATCTCATCATTGGCGGCGAAGATCGCCGTGGGCCGGTCTTCAGCCGAGAGCAATTTCATGCCGCATTCGACACCGGACTCGAAGGTGTAGGCGCCCTGGGCGACGTATTTCTCGTCCAGCTTGAGACCGAATTCAGCCAGGCCCTCTTCCAGACCGCGCCGGCGTTCGTGCGAGGAGCGGAAGGTCGGGCGACCGGCGATAAAGCCGATCTTGTGGTGCCCGAGCTCGGCCAGGTGGCGCCCGGCAAAGGCCGCACCGATATGGTCGTGCGAGATGATCATGCGTTCCGGCAGATCCAGTGCGACGGAGGCGATGCGGATATAGGCGCAGCCCGAGGCGTCCAGCACTGGCGGCACGCGTTCGTCTTCTGACACCGAAGGCGTCAGCACGACGCCAAACAGTTTCTGCCGCTCCACGAAATCGCGAATATCGGCCAGGAAGGTCGGGCTGGAGCGGTCGCAGGGATGCACGACGAGTTCAAACCCGGTCTCGCGCATGCCGGCCAGCAGGCCCTGCTGCATGTTGACGACATATTGCGGGTTGGGATTATCGTAGATCATCCCGATCAGGAAGGAACGGCGAAAGGCCAGACCGCGCGCCTGCGGGTCGGGCGCGTAGCCGATCTCATTCATGATGCTGAGGATTTCCTTGCGGGTTTCCTCTTTGACGGCCGGCGACTTATTGATCACCCGCGAGACGGTCTTCTTGGAAACATTGGCGAAACGCGCAACGTCATTGATCGTCGGCCGGCGCCCTTTGAGCAGGTCCAGATACCGTGAGCCCGATACGGGCTCCGCCTCGTCGCTTGCCATGTCTGAGCCCCGATATCCTGTTTGTGCTGGAATGTCCTCTAAAGGACATTTTCGCTTTTGTCATGCCTTTGCCACCGGTTACCGGGGCCATGAAGTTTTCCCTTTTCAGACAAAATGACACCGGTTACCTTGCGGGCTCGCAAGAAGATGCAGGCTCATGATCGCATCCAGAATCCAGCCGGCGGCGCTCGCCCTGCATGTGCATGGTGATGATGATGTCGCCATGGCCGTCAGTGATCTGCCTGCCGGCGCCGCACCAGGCCCAGGCTTGCCCGTGCTGCTGCAGGCGATTCCGGCCGGGCATAAATTTGCTTTGCACGCGATCAGGTCCGGCGACGATATCCGCAAATACGGCGCTGCGATCGGTCATGCCACGCACGACATTGCGGCCGGCGAACATGTGCACAGCCACAATCTGATAACCAATCTGGCAGGCGAGCTCAGCTATGCCCGCGATGCCCGGCCTGCCGCGGCAGGCGCGCGCTTTCCCGACGCCGAATTCCTCGGCTACCGCCGGGCCGATGGCCGGGTCGGCACCCGCAATGAAATCTGGGTGATCGCCACGGTCGGCTGCGTCAACAAGACAGTCGAGCGCATCGCCCGCCTGGCCGGTGACAAGATCGGCGATCTGGTCGACGGGGTGCACGCCATCACCCACCCCTTCGGCTGTTCCCAGCTGGGTGATGATCTCGAGCGCACGCGCGCCCTGCTGGCAGCCCTTGCCTGCCATCCCAATGCCGGCGGCGTCGTGCTGGTCGGGCTGGGCTGCGAGACCAATCAGCTGCAGCCCCTGCTGGCCGCCATGCCGGGCCATGATCCGGCGCGCATTCGATCCTTCGCCTCCCAGACCGCCCGGGACGAGATCGCCACGGGCGTCGAGACCGTGCTTGAACTCGCCAAACGCGTCTCGCAGGATCGCCGCGAGCCTTGCCCGGTCGCGGATCTGATGATCGGTATGAAGTGTGGCGGCTCAGATGCTTTCAGTGGCCTGACTGCCAATCCACTCACCGGCCGCATTGCCGACCGCGTCGATGCCGGGGGCGGCACCTGCCTGCTCACCGAGATCCCGGAAATGTTCGGGGCCGAGCAAGTCCTGCTCAACCGTGCCGGCAACGCTGCGGTCTTCGACGCGCTGGGCGCGATGGTGAACCGCTTCAAGCGCTACTTCCTCGACCATGGCGAGAGCGTCTCGGGCAATCCGTCACCTGGCAATATCGCCGGCGGCATCACCACACTCGAGGAGAAGTCCCTCGGGGCCGTGCAAAAGGCAGGCAGCACGATTGTCCGACAGGTGCTCGACTATGGCCAGCCAGCGGCGCCGCGCGGCGGGCTCGCCCTGCTCGAGGCCCCCGGCAATGACGCGGTTTCCACCACTGCGCTCGTCGCAGCGGGCGCGACCATCATCCTCTTCACCACCGGTCGCGGCACGCCCCTGGGCGCGCCGGTGCCGACCTTGAAGATCAGCTCCAACTCTGCCCTTGCAGTGCACAAACCCAACTGGATCGATTTCGATGCGGGCTGCGTGCTGGAGGGCGAGAGCTATGACAACGCCGCCGACCACCTGTTTGATCTCGTTCTGGAAACAGCCTCCGGCAAGCCGGCGCGCAATGAGATCAATCAGGAGCGCGAGATCGCGATCTGGAAGAGCGGAGTGACCCTGTGACCCGCTCGCTCCGGAACGCCCTGCTCGCCACCGAACTTCCCGGCATTCAGCGCCCCGCCTATGACCGGGCCAAAGTCACGCCCGGCATTGTCCATATCGGTCCGGGCGCCTTTCACCGCGCTCACCAGGCGGTCTATGTCGATGATTTGCTGGCACAGGACCCGCGCTGGGGCATTACCGGCATTTCGCTGCGCTCGCCGGATGTCGCCGAAGCGCTGACGCCGCAAGCCGGGCTCTACACCCTCCTCCTCACGGGCGAGGAAACCCGCGCCCGGATCATCGGCTCGATCGCCGGCGTGATCGTGACACGGAGTGCCCAGGCCCAGGCGATCCAGCGGCTCGCCGCACCGGAAACGGGACTGATCACCCTGACGATCACCGAGAAGGGCTATTGCCTCGACGAGGTCGGCGCGCTTGACACAGAGCATGCGGACATCCGTCACGACGCTACCCATCCGCACCAGCCGCGCTCGGCAATCGGCTATCTTGTCGCCGGTCTTGCGGCGCGCCGCGCCCAAGGCCTCGCCCCGCCCGCCATCCTCTCCTGCGATAACCTGCCGGAGAATGGCGCCAGATTGCGCGGCGCCGTGCTGCAGCTGGCGAGCCTGACCGATCCGGACCTGGCGCGCTGGATCGAAGGCGAGGTGTGCTTTCCCGGTTCAATGGTGGATTCCATCACGCCGGCGACCAGCCCTGCCCTGCGCGAACAGGTCCGCACGCAGTTCGGGCTCGAGGACAGCTGGCCCATCCAGCGCGAACCCTTCACCGCCTGGGTGATCGAGGACATGCCGCGCGCGGCGCTGCCGGACTTCGCCTCGGTCGGGGCGACAATCACCTCCGATGTCGCCGCCTACGCGACCGCCAAGCTGCGACTGCTCAACGGCGCCCATTCGGCCCTGGCCTATTACGGCGCTGCCCTGGGCGAGACCACAGTTGCCGGCGCGATGCGCAATGCCCGCGTCGAACGCTATGTGACAACCCTACTTCGCGACGAGCTTGCGCCCGCGGTGAAAGCGCCGCCCGGACTAGACCTGGCGGAATACTGCGCCACCATCCTGCAGCGTTTTGGCAATCCGGCGATTGAATACACGCTGGTCCAGATCGGCAGTGACGGCTCGCAGAAAATACCGATCCGCCTGCTGGCGACCCTCAACGATAATCTCGCGGCGGGCCGGCCCATCGCCGGCATCGCGGCCGCGCTGGCCGGCTGGATCATATTCGTGCGCCAGTTCGCAAAGGCGGGTCGCGCCCTGCCCGACCCGTCAGCCGCACACCTGGCGGCCCTCGCCAATGCCGCCACTGGCCGCGGCGATGAGGACGCCAGGCTGTTCATGGAACACTCCGGCCTGTTTGCGCCGGAACTCGCCGCTCACAGCGGGCTTCGTGATGCAATCGCGCAGGCCTATGATGAGCTCATCAAAACCACAGAAAAGACCGCGGGCCGACGCATCGGCCAAGACGCGGCATGACGTTTCAACAGGGGAAATACATGCAACATGATCGCATGGCCGTGCTTTCGGCCATCATGAGCCAGGGAGTGATCCCGGTCTTCTATCACGCCGATTTCGAGATCTGCCGCAACGTCATCCAGGCCTGCTCCAATGCCGGTGCGAAATGTATCGAATTCACCAATCGCGGTGATTTCGCCGCCAGCCACTTCCTCGATCTGGCGCGGCATTTCGCCAAGGCCGATCCGAGTGTGATCCTCGGCGTCGGCTCGATCGTCGATGCCCCCACCGCCGGGCTCTACATCGCCAATGGCGCCAAATTCATCGTCGGCCCTGTGCTCAATCCCGATGTTGCCAAGGTCTGCAATCGCCGCAAAATCCCCTACAGCCCGGGCTGCGGCTCGGCGACCGAGATCTCCCAGGCCGAGGAATTGGGCTGCGAGATCGTCAAGGTCTTCCCGGGCGCGCAAGTCGGCGGTCCCGATTTCGTCAAATCCGTCCTCGGGCCCATGCCCTGGACCCGCATGATGCCGACCGGCGGCGTTGATCCGACGGAAGCCTCGCTGAAGGCCTGGTTTGATGCCGGCATTGTGGCCGCGGGCATCGGCTCCAAACTCATCACATCCGAACTGCTCAAGGCGCAGGACTATGCCGGGATCGAAACCCGCGTGCGCGAGACCGTCGAGATGATCAAGACAATCCGGGGGACGAAATAATGAGCGCAGACAGTCTCAACATCCGGCCGGCCTCGGAGTGCCGCTGGGACATCGCCTCGCTGGGCGAGATCATGCTGCGGATGGATCCCGGCTTTGGCCGCGTGCGCAATGCGCGCAGCTTCCAGGTCTGGGAAGGCGGCGGCGAATACAATGTCGCCCGTGCCGGACGCAAATGCTGGGGCAAGCGCGCCACCGTGGTCACAGCCCTGCCGGTCAATGATCTGGGCTGGCTGGTCGAGGATCTGGTGATGCAGGGCGGGGTTGATACCTCGCACATTCACTGGCGCGAGTTTGATGGCATTGGCCGCAATACGCGCGTCGGGCTGAATTTCACCGAGAAGGGATTTGGCCTGCGCCCGGCGCTCGGCCTGTCCGACCGCGCTAATTCAGCCGCCTCGCAGCTTCGTCCCGGTGAGATCAATTGGGAGAAGCTGTTCGGCGAGGAAGGCGTGCGCTGGTTCCACACCGGCGGCATCTTCGCGGCGCTGGCGAGCAATACCGCCGAGACCGTCATCGAGGCCGTCGAGGCCGCCCATAAATACGGCACTATTGTTTCCTACGACCTCAATTATCGCGCCTCTCTGTGGAAGAGCCAGGGCGGCAAGCCCGGCGCCCAGACAATCAATCGCGCCATCGCCAAGCATGTCGATGTCATGATCGGCAATGAGGAGGATTTCACCGCCTGTCTCGGCTTCGAGGTCGAAGGTCTGGACGAGCACATCACCTCGATCGACCCGGCAAATTTCAAGGCGATGATCGCGACCGCCGTGAAGGATTTCCCCAATTTCAAGGTCGCCGCGACGACGCTACGCAATGCCAAGACGGCGAGCATCAATGACTGGGGCGCCATCCTCTATGCCGGCGGCGAATTCTACGCTTCGACCATGCGCGAGGATCTGGAGATCTATGACCGCGTCGGCGGCGGCGACGGTTTCGCCTCCGGGCTGATGTATGCCTTCCTCGAGGGCAAGGGCCCGCAGGCAGCAGTCGAGTATGGCGCTGCTCACGGGGCGCTCGCCATGACGACCCCCGGGGACACCTCCATGGTACACGCAAGAGAAGTCGAGGCCGCCATGCAGGGCAAGGGCGCCCGGGTGATCCGTTAGCGCCATGACCCAGCCCCGGAACAGCATTCTCAACCCCTCACGCCGCGCCGTCCTTGCCGGGACCGCAGCCGCCCTCGCTTCAGCGACTGCGGCCTGTGCCCAGACTGGCGCCGATCCAACGGTGATCACCAGCAACGGCCCTGTCACGGGTCTGCGGCGCGATGGTATCAACAGCTTTCTCGGCATCCGCTATGGTGCCGATACCCGGCCCGGCCGCTTCCGGGCACCGCGTGCGCCGGAAGCCTGGCAGGAGCCGGTGGCGGCCCGGGCCTATGGCGCGGCCTCGCCGCAAGCCAATAGCGAGCCCGATCAGAGCGAGGATTGCCTCTTCCTCAATGTCTGGACGCCCGGTGTCGGGGATGGCGGCAACCGGCCGGTGATGGTCTATTTCCACGGCGGCGCCTATTCGGCAGGGTCCGGCTCGAGCCCGCTCTATGATGGCGCCAATCTGTGCCGCCGCGGCGATGTCGTGGTGGTGACCGTCAATCACCGGCTCAACGCCTTCGGCTATCTCTATCTGCGCACGCTTTTCGGCGAGGATTTCGCGGTCTCCGGCAATGCCGGCCAGCTCGATCTGATGCTGGCGCTGGCCTGGGTCCGCGACAATGCGGCGGCCTTTGGCGGCGATCCATCCCGCGTCATGGTGTTCGGACAATCCGGCGGCGGAGCCAAGATCGCCACCCTGATGGCCACCCCCACCGCAGCGGGCCTCTTCCACCGCGCCGCGACGATGAGTGGACAGCAGGTCACCGCCTCGGGTCCGCTCAATGCCACCGCCCGCGCCCGGGCCTATCTGGATGCTCTCGGCCCGCACGGCACCAATTCGGCCGCCCTCCTCGACGCCCCGACGGAAGCACTGGTTGAGGCGCTGGGCACCAGAGATCCGGTATTGCCGTTCGGTTCGGTCTATTTCGGGCCGGTGATGGATGATCGCGTGCTGCACCGGCACCCCTTCTATCCCGATGCCGCGCCGCAATCGCTGCACATCCCGATGATTATCGGCAATACGCATGACGAGACCCGCGCCTTCCTGCGCGGGCCGCAATATGAGAATCTCGGCTGGGACGACTTGCCCGCCTTGCTGGCGCCCAATCTGCGCATCGATATCAGCCCCGAGCGCGTGATTGAGACCTATCGCGGCCTCTATCCCGACGCCTCACCGGAAACCGTCTTCTATGCGGCGACCACGGCTGGGCGTTCCTGGCGCGGCGCTGTGATCGAGGCCGAGGAACGGGCGAAAGCCGGCGCGCCAGCCTATGTCTACCAGCTCGACTGGGGCAATCCCTACGCGCCGCACACGTTCGACATCCCGATGGTGTTCGACAATACCGGCGCTGAAGGCTCAATGACGGGGAATTCGCAGCAGGCCTCCCAGATGGGGGCCATCATGAGCGGGGCCTTCATCGCCCTCGCGCGGACGGGTTCACCGCAACACGCTGCCCTGCCGGAATGGACGCCCTACTCCATGGAGAACCGGGAAACCATGATCATGGATCTGCCGCCACGGCTGGAGAATGACCCGCGCGGCGCCGAACGGGAATTGTTTGCCACTGTGCCCTACATTCAGCCCGGGACCTGACCACCTGCCGGTATCCAGGCCAGCAGCAAGTCCGTCCACACCTGCGCTGGCAGACCGGTCGCATAGCGGCGGCCAAAGCCGTGCCCGCCCTGGGCAAAGAAATGCGCCTCGACCGGGAGTTGGAGTGCGCGATAGGCGCTCAGCACCTGCAGCGCGTTTTCCGGTGGCACGGCGGTGTCGTCCAGCGCATGCACGATAAAGAGCGGCGGATCGTTCGGCCCCACGGCCGCGGCAATATCATAGGTCGCGACCTGATCGGCATCGGGCGTATCCGTCCCGAGCAGAAGCGCGCGTGAGCCGGCATGGACTTGCGGGCCCGTCATGGCCGTGACCGGATAGATCAGGGCGACGCTGTCGGGCCGTGCCGAGAGTTCGTCGATGGTATCGAGCGGGGCATAGACCGACGCATCAAAGCGGGTCATCAACGACCCGGCGACATGGCCGCCGGCGGAGAAACCCATCGCGGTGATCCGTGCGGGGTCAATTCCGCTCGCGGCCGCCCCGGACCGTATGACCCGAAGCGCCCTCTGGGCGTCCTGCAGGGGCACATCGGCACCATGATCATGCCCCTCGCCCGGCAGTCGATAGGCCAGAATGAAAGCGGTGACACCGTGCGCGGCAAGATACTCGGCGGTCTCATAGCCTTCCTTGTCGAGCACGACGCGCTGATAGCCGCCACCCGGCATGATCAGGACGGCAGAGCCGTCGGGCTCGTCGGGCTGGAAAACGGTCAGGAAGGGCCGTGTAATCCCGGTGATATAGCGATCACGCAGACCGGCTGGGTCCCCAAATCGCTCGACAACGGTCTCGGTGAGGCTGTCGGCAATGTCTTCAGATCCGGGCCCGACTCCGTCCGGCCAGATTTCGATTTGTGGCCGGGCGATGCCACGGGGGTCCAGCTCGAGCGCGCCAGCGTGGCGTGAATCGACGGCGGCAGGTTGGGCTGGAGCGGGCGGTGTGAGCGTGATCATCAGGCCCAGGATAACCAGCAAACAGCTCAAATGGCGACACCCGGGCATGGTCACGTCTCCATCTTTCATGGCGGCTGGCCTCGACGCCGCAAGCCCATAAAAAAGGGGCCCGGAAGAGATATCAATCTCCGCCGGGCCCCAAGCGCTCAGAGGGTACTGAGATCCTAGTAGCGGATGCGACCGCCAAACAGGAAGGTCGTGCCCGTATGGTGGTGAACATCAGGCAGGCCACCGGCATCGAAGAGCTGGTTTTCAAACTCATCGGTGAGATTGATGGCCTCAAACGTCAGATCAATGCTGTCATTCAGCTGCCAGGACGATGAGAAGTCGAGGTTGAAGCTGGAGTCGACACCGCGTTCTTCACGGCCATTCGAGCCGGCAGCGCGGGTCACATAGGCATCGCGGTAGGCCGCTGAAATACGCGCGGAGAACACATCATTCTCATAGTAGAGCGTCGCATTATAGGCGTTTGGCGAGAAGCCGATGATTTCGTCGGAGTCGACATAGGTATAATTGCCCTGGAAGCCGAAATTGTGGAACGGCGCCGGCAGGAAGGTGAAGGGCTGCTGATAGGCAATTTCGAAGCCCTGGACACTGGCTGCACCGCCATTGCCAACCTGACGGATTTCGACAAGCGGATCACCGCCGGCATCGATCAGGTTGAAGAGCGGGCTGGATGCCGGTGGCAGGCTCGCCGGGAGCCCGGACAGGCTGTAAGGCACTTCAACCGATTGCGTGGCCGTGAAGAAGCTGTCCACATCCTTGTAGAAGACGCTGACCGCGATCAGGGCTTCTTCGGCGAAATACCATTCCAGAGACGCGTCATACGTGGTGGCACGGAACGGATCGAGCCCCGGATTGCCCGCATTATAGCGGAAGGGAGGGCCATTGAAGCTGTCCAGCGACCCACCCGGCGTCAGATTGCCCAGCGACGGGCGCGCCATCACTTTCGCGGCTCCGACACGGAAGAGAAGGTCTTCGGAGAGCTCGAAGGTGAGGTTCATCGAAGGCAGCGTATCTTCATAGCTGCGCTCAGCGGTGACAATCGTACCGCTGACATTGCCGACGGCGGTTGTGGTCGTTTCCACGTAACGGACCCCGACATCGCCGCGAACCGGGATGGTGCCCAGCTGGAGCTGGAAATCAGCCTGGATGAAACCACCGAGATCCTCTTCGGTCACGCTGCGCGTATTTCCAGCCTGGGATGTGCCCGGGATGTTGTAGGCGCCGATTGCAGCCGCAGCGGCAGCAATATTCGGCATGATCCAGCTGGTCGCATTGCCGCTTGGCATGTCGAGCCCGCTGCCGAAGCCGGTGATGTTGCTCAGCAGATCCGGCGTGATAGGCAGGCCGGTTGCACCGACCGGGCAGGTCACACCTGGCAGGGCACAGACGAGAGAGCCGTAGGTCGATTCACGACGGAATTCCGTGGTCGAGAACTCATACTGCTTGTAGCTCACGCCGCCCGACAGGCTGAACGTGTCGCTCATGTCGTATTCCAGCGTCGCAGCATAGGTATCGAAGGAATTGCTCACCGATTGCGGGCGGTCACGGAATTCCGTGAAGGCGAACTGGCTCGCATCCGTCACGTCGAGCGAACCGAAGCCGATCGCCGGCGTGTCCAGATTGTTCCGGAAGTCATAAGTGTAGCCCGTCACGTCGCCGATGGCGTCAAACAGGATGGTGGTCTGGACCGGATTGTCGAATTCGGAGCTCACCGTACCGGCAATGAAATTGCCGCGCAGGCGATCCGAGAAATCATGGTCGATATTGAGGGTCAGCTGGGTGAACTCTGTGTCGAGCTCATCATAGCGGCCTTCAGACCGGATCGGGTGCGTTCCGTTGGCGTTTGCACTGAGATCAAAGGTTCCGGAATCCATGATGTTGAGGGCTGGATTGACTGTGAAGCTGTTGACGTCAATCGACCCTTCCTGGCTCCGGAAGAAGACTTCCAGGAAGCTTTCGGTGCGGGTCGCGTCAAAGCTCGAATACAGGCCGTCCAGCGAGATCGTCGTACTGTCGGATGGACGGAATTGCAGGCTTCCGGTCAGGCCGAGGCGCTCTTGCGTATTGGTCAGGCGGCCATAGCGCGGGATGCGCGGGTGGTAGACCAGCGAGTTCGTGTCAATGTCCGCGCAATCCGGGCCGGCCGGGCAGGCCAGGCCATTGACCGAACGGAAATTCCCGTCCTGCCAGCGAACCGTCGAGAAGCCTTCTTCCAGGATGGTTCTGTCGGAATAGGCGACCGAGAAAAGCGCGCCGAACGTCTCATCCTCATTGGTATAGGAGACCAGCGCCGCTGCGCGCGGGCTCGTATCCTCGGAGAGCGTGTTATAGTCGACCTGTCCGGAGGCAACGGCTGTGAGGCCCGGGCCGTAGTCGAAAGGCTGGCCTGTGTGCAGGTCGACGGTTGCGCCGAGCGAGCCCTCGTCCATTGAGGCAGACGTCGTCTTGGTGACGCGGATTTCGTTGAACAGGTCAGACGCGAAAGTGTTGAAATCGAAGCCGCGGCCACGATTGGAGCCACCCGAGGCGTCGGAACCGCCGGTCGTCGCCAGGGCTTCCATGCCGTTGATGCGGATGCGCGTGAAATCGGAACCGAGACCGCGCACGGTGATCTGACGCCCCTCACCGGCGACACGATTAATGGAAATACCCGGGATACGCTGAATGGCTTCCGCCAGGTTCAGGTCCGGGAAGGCCGCAATATCTTCGGCGACGATGGCATCGACGACGCCACTCGATTCGCGTTTGACGTCGAGCGCTTGCGAAAGGCTGTTCCGGAAGCCGGACACGGTGATGACATCAACATTCTCACTGTCCTGGGCTTGCCCGGCGCCGGTCAGAGCCAGCGCCATGATCAGGCCCACTGGCGCGCAGCCGGCCAAAAGACGCAATTTGGGCGTCCGCTTGTTGAAGGTATTCATGCTCTTCTCCCCGCATGCGGCCGGTTTCCGGTCCGCTAGTCAAATTTCAATCCTCGGCTGACACCGATGCCTCATTGTTATGACACCGGTAGCATTTTTCGATCTGATGATCTATTCCCTCTTCACGATCACCGAAACCAAAATCCTGTCAGCCTGAACCGAGACTATGCTGCACAAATATGACACCGGTGGCAATCCCAATCTTACTTTATCTGATTGGACTGGTAAAATCGCCACAAAGAGCCCACTACCCACGCTGGACCGAAGGAGAGTGCATGGCCGAGCTTGTCCCCGTCGAACCGTTTGACATCGTTGTATTTGGCGCGACCGGCGATCTGGCTTTGCGCAAGCTCATGCCGGCGCTCTTTCACCGTTGGTGCGATGGCCAGATCCCGGAGACATCGCGGATCATTGCCGCCTCCCGCGAGACATTATCGCACGGAAAATACTGCGAACTGGCATCGACTCATATTCGTCAATCCGGCTCGGCGGACACACACAAGGCGCGCTGGCGCGAGTTTGGCGAGCGGCTGACCTATGTCGCGGTCGACGTCACGCGCGATGGCGCGGAATGGCTCGATGTCGCGGCGTCGCTTGACACCGACCCGGCCAAGATCCGCCTGTTCTACCTCGCCCTGCCGCCCTCCATCTATGGCCCGACCTGCGCACAGCTGGCGACGCACAAGCTCAACACACCCAATTCGCGGATTATCCTGGAAAAGCCGATCGGGTCGGACTTCCACTCGGCGCGCGCGATCAATGATGCTGTGGGTCAGGTCTTCCCGGAAAACTCGATCTTCCGGATCGATCACTATCTGGGCAAGGAAACAGTCCAGAACCTGCTGATCCTGCGGCTGGCGAATTTCCTGTTCGAGCCCTTGTGGAATGCCAATGGCATCGACCATGTCCAGATCACCGTTGCCGAAACGCTCGGCACGGGACAGCGCACCGCCTATTATGATCGCTCGGGTGCCTTGCGGGACATGGTGCAGAACCATTTGCTGCAGCTCGCCTGTCTGGTGGCTATGGAGCCCCCCTCATCGCTTGATGCTGACGCGGTGAGAACGGAAAAGCTGAAAGTGCTCAGGGCATTGCGGCCGATCACCCCGGAGATGGTCGATCAGGATGTCGTCCGCGGCCAGTACCAGGCGGGCGCCATCGCCGGCGCCACAGTTCCGGGCTATATCGAAGAGCTCGGCCATGACAGCCAGACCGAGACCTTTGTCGCCCTGCGCGCACGCATCGACAATTGGCGCTGGGCCGGCGTGCCCTTCTACCTGCGAACGGGCAAGCGGATGGCCTCGCAGCGCTCGGAAATCATGGTCCAGTTCAAGAATGTACCGCACGATATTGTCGGCGCGACGCGAGGCACGATGCAGCCCAACCGTCTCGTCATCCGCCTGCAGCCGGATGAGGGCGTCAAGCTGATGCTGATGACGAAGGATCCTGGCCCAGGCGGATTGCGCCTGCGCTATGTGCCGCTCAATCTGAGCTATGCCGAGCATTTCGAAGCCAATTATCCAGACGCCTATGAGCGCCTGCTGATGGCGGTCGTGCGCGGCGATCTCGGCCTCTTCATGCGCCGCGACGAGGTCGAGGCCGCCTGGCGCTGGGTCGACGGCATCATCCATGCCTGGGATGCCGGCTCGGCACGGCTCTATGGTTATCCGGCCGGCACTGAGGGTCCGACCCAGTCAGCCCTGTTGCTGGGCCGCGATGATCGCGAATGGGCCGATACCGACCGCGCTTGAAGACCCCATGCCCGAACGCCAGAGGATTGGAGCGTTTCATGCCAAGCACCGCCACACACACCCGGCTTCTCGCCATCACCGACCGCATTCGCCGGCGCAGCGCCGGCTCCCGAGCCGTCTATCTTGAGCAGATCGCCGCCGCGCATCGTGCCGGCCGCAATCGCGACGTGCTCTCCTGCGGAAATCTGGCGCATGGATTTGCCGCTTGTGGCGGTGCCGACAAACAGGCCCTCAAGGCAGGCGGAAGTGCCAATGTCGGCATCGTCACCGCCTATAATGACATGCTCTCGGCGCACCAGCCATTTGAGGACTTTCCGGCCACCATCAAGGCGGCGTTGCACGAGATCGGCGCGGTCGGCCAGGTCGCGGGCGGCGTTCCGGCCATGTGCGACGGGGTGACCCAGGGTCAGCCCGGCATGGAACTTTCCCTGTTCAGCCGCGATGTCATCGCCCTGTCGACGGCCGTCGCCCTCTCCCACAACATGTTTGACGCCGCCCTCTGCCTGGGTGTTTGCGACAAGATCGTCCCCGGCCTTCTGATCGGCGCCCTGCGCTTTGGCCATTTGCCAGTGATCTTTGTGCCGGCCGGGCCGATGCGGTCGGGCCTGCCCAATAATGAGAAGTCCCGCGTGCGGCAGCTGTTCGCCGAGGGCAAGGTCGGCCGCGAGGCGCTGATGGAGGCTGAGAGCAAGAGCTACCACTCGCCCGGCACCTGCACCTTCTACGGCACTGCCAATTCCAACCAGATGCTGATGGAGATCATGGGCCTGCACCTTCCCGGCTCGGCCTTCATCAATCCGGGCACGCCGCTGCGCGACGCGCTCACCCGCGCGGCAGCCCGGCGCGCCGCGGCCCTGGTCGCTGGCGGAGACGAATACACGCCGATCGGCGAGATCATCGATGAACGCTCGATCGTCAACGCCATTGTCGGCCTCCACGCCACGGGCGGCTCGACCAATCATACCCTGCACCTGGTCGCCATCGCCCGCGCCGCCGGCATTTGTATCGACTGGACCGATTTCGACGATCTCGCTGCGATCACCCCGCTCTTGTGCCGCATCTACCCGAATGGCCCCTCGGATGTGAACCATTTCCACGCCGCAGGCGGGATCGCCCTGGTGATCCGTCACCTGCTCGATGCGGGACTGCTGCATGGCGATGCACGCACCGTCATGGGCCTCGGGCTGGAGGCCTATTGCCAGACACCCGAGCTCCTGGATGGCGAGCTGACCTGGGTGCCCGGCGCCACAACCAGCGCTGACGACACAATCATCCGCGACACCCTCTCGCCCTTCGCCACCGATGGCGGGCTGCGCCTGCTCGACGGCAATCTCGGGCGCGCCGTGATCAAGGTGTCGGCGGTCAAGCCGGAGCATCAAAGCGTGACGGCTCCGGCGATCGTCTTCGATAGCCAGGACGAAGTGCTCAAACGCTTCGGGGCCGGTGAGCTGGCGCGCGATTTCATTGCCGTGCTGCGCTTTCAGGGCCCGCGTGCCAATGGCATGCCCGAGCTGCACAAGCTGACCCCGCTCTTCGGATCGCTGCAGGATCGCGGCTTCAAGGTTGCGCTGGTCACCGATGGCCGCATGTCGGGTGCCTCAGGCAAGATCCCGGCGGCGATCCATCTCTGCCCGGAAGCCGCCCTTGGCGGACCGATTGCCCGGGTGCGCGATGGCGACATGCTCACGCTGGATGCCGCGACCGGCAAGCTGGAGGTGATCGCCGAGGGATTTGCTGACCGCCCCTCCGCGACGCCGCCGCAGACCGCGATCGCGGGTATGGGCCGCGAGCTGTTTTCCGGCTTTCGCGCGCTCGCCGGATCGGCAGAGGAAGGCGCGATGAGCATTCCCGGCCTGCTCGACCTCACCGCCAGCGAGCCGGCACGCTCGCCCCAGGACCACACCCAGGACGCCTGATCTGGCGGCTCAGCGCAGGGGCGGTGTCACAAACAGGCGGATCATCAGCCCACCATGGTCGATCGGCGGACCCGGAGGCCCAAAGGGCAGGCGTGTGGCGCGCGCCAGCTGGGTATCAGTTGTCACCAGTCCGACCCGCCAGCCGGAAAACCGGGCGCGCAAGCTATTGCCCAGACTGCCATAGAGGGCGCGAAGCTGGGTCTTGTTGCCGATCCGCGTGCCATAGGGCGGGTTGATGATCACCAGGCCGGACGGGCCTTCAGGCGGCTGCAGGTCGCGAATGGTCTGTTCGGAAAATTCGGTGATGGCATCAACGCCTGCGCGCTGTGCATTGGCTCTGCTCATCCGCACCGCACCGGGATCACGATCCGAGCCGTAGAAGCGCAAATCCGTGACGCGTGGCAGGGCGGCGGCCCGAAGTGCCTGCCAGGCGGCGGCATCAAAACCGGCGAGCTGTTCGAAGGCAAATTCACGCGTCCGCCCCGGCTTCAGTCCGGCCGCGATCTCCGCCGCCTCAATCACGAAAGTGCCCGATCCGCACATCGGATCCAGAACCGGCTCCTGACCGGTATAGCCGCATTGCCGCAGAAACACCGCCGCCAGGTTCTCGCGCATCGGCGCCTTGCTGACAGCCTCCTTATGGCCGCGCTTGTGCAGGAGCTCACCGGAGGTATCCACGCTCAAAGTGCACAGATTATCCTCAATACGGGCCATGATCCGCACGGCCGCATCAGGGGAAATCGGCGCGCCGAGCTCCTCGCGGATGGCGGTTTCGATGCGCTCTGCAGCGGCGCCGGCATGATAGATTTTCGAGCGCTTGCTGGTCGCCTCGACCCGAACCGGCACGTCGGGCCGCAAGATCTCACCCCAGGCGAAACGGCGCGACAGCTTGTCCAGCTGGGCCAGGTGAACCACATGAAACGAGCCGATACGGGCCAGCACCCGGCTCGCCCCGCGCACTTCCAGGTTGGCTCGCCACACTTCCGGCCAGCCCCCGCGCACGGTAACACCGCCAATCCCCGGCTCAGCTCCGGCAAAGCCCTTCTCGCGCACTTCCTCGGCCAGCACAGATTCGAGCCCCGGCGCGGCGACAAGGAAGATATCGAATTCAGAAGTCTGCATCGAAATTGCCTTGAACGCGGGGAAACGCCCGCCAAGTGTCCCGGCCAGTATCAGTCTACGTCTGGCCAACGTAGGGCATGGCTGCGAGCGCGCCTTCTGAGGCTATTCCTCGTCGTCGGCCTTGCGGGCCCGTGCCGCCTGGCGGCGCTGTTTTTCCTTGGCGGTGCGCGTTGCGCGCTTCGCCTCCGGCGCCGGTGCGGGCAAGCCCAGCCGCTTCTCCCGTTCGGCCTGACGGCGATCAACGGCCGCATCATACATTTCCAGCACATCCTCAACCGGGCCATCAGCCCGGACCCGGCCCTTGTCGAGCCAGAGAGCGCGCTCGCAATTATCGAGCAGGAGCTTGGGATTATGCGAGGCGAGGATCAGAATTCCCGCACTTCCCACGAATGATTTCATGCGGCCCGTCGCCTTCTTCTTGAAGGCCTTGTCGCCGGCCGACAACCACTCGTCCAGGATAAGCACTTCGGGCTCGAACGCCGTCGCGATCGCGAAGTTCAATCGCATCCGCATGCCTGATGAATAGGTTTCAACCGGCAGGTTCAGGAAGTCCCCCAACTCGGAAAATTCCGCGATCTCGGCTCGCTTGGCCTCGATCTCCTTGCGCGTGTGCCCGTCGGCGAGCCCGCGCAGTGTGATGTTGCGGTGACCGGTCGCCTCGTTATTCATTCCGAGCGCGATATTGACGACGCTGGTCGCGTGTCCCTCTATCTCGACCGAACCCTCGTCCGGCGCGTAAATACCGGCGAGGACCTGCAGGAGCGTGGTCTTGCCCGATCCATTCTCGCCGACAATCGCGAGACGCTCGCCGCTTTCGGCGTTGAATGACACTTGCTGCAGCGCCTGCACGCCCACGACGGCCTTGCGCGCATTGCGGATAAGCCGGGTGGATTGCTTATCGCCCTTCTTGTTGGTCATTGCGACCGGCGCGACCGCGACCGTCGCCTGCTTGCCATAGAGCGGGTAATTCAGGGTCAGGTTTTTCACGTGAACGTGGGCCATTTTCGCCTCCTACAACCAGTACGGCAAACGCCTGCGGATGCTGATCGCGATGACAATCGCGGCCACCCACACGAACACGGTGACGCCGAGAACAACTTCCCAGCTGATGAGCCTCGGTGCCACATCCATGAGCGGAGCGCGGAATACCTCCAGGAAGTGTGTGAACGGGTTCAGATCCGCCAGGTCAGCCCGGATCCCGGTACGCTCCTCGCGCACCCAAAGGATCGGCGTCATGAAGATCATCAGGCGCATGATCGAACTGACCAGGTGTTCCAGATCGCGGTACCGTGCGGACAGCAGCCCCAACGCGTACTGGATAGGTACAGCGTTGATCAGATACAGCGCCATGGCCGGGAATATATAAAGCGTCACGAGGCTTGGCCGCCAACCCGATGCCAGCATGACAGCCAGGGCGACGGTCATCTGCAGCGAGAACACATAGATCGACCTGAACATCGTCTTGTAAACATAGATCGAATACGGCAGCGAAATGCTCTTTATCCAGTTCGCCGAACCGGAGAAGACGCGGCACCCGTCGGTTATGTTGCTGGAGAAAAAGTTGAACGCTGCATAGCCGATGGCAACGTGCGTCAGAAACCGGAAAGGGTCAGCGGAGGAAAAGGCTGAGAAGAAGATCGAGACGCCGCCGACGAGTATTGCATAGGACACAACAATCCAGACGACCCCGAGCATGCTGCGCCGGTAGCGTTTCTGGACTTCATCCCAAGCGAAGGTCCTCCAGAGGTCCGACATGAGGAAGCCGGCAACGAGGTCTGAAAAGAAGGCGGTAGCGTTGTGGCCAGACTGAAGGCGATAATCGTCCCGAATTCCCATTCCGTATTTATCCCGACATTGCTCCGGCGAATTGGCGGACAACTCCAACACGGCTTACGGCGAATTGAAACGGCCTTGTACCGGTTTACGCAGAATTTGATACCGTCCGCTCCACCCGGCCGCGCCATCTCCTTCCCGGCCGCCGGGACCTTCTGTTCCACGGCGCCCCTACAGCTACACGTTTAGGCGGATACACCATTGCCCCTCTCACCCCACTTTGCTACGTAGGCCGAGCAAGGTGCTCAGCCCTCTTCTCCCGAAGGGGACGGGCACCTTTATTGTGAATAGGGAAGCGTGGGCGACATGACCAAAAAAGCATTGATCACCGGGGTAACAGGTCAGGACGGCTCATACCTGGCCGAGTTTCTGCTTGAGAAAGGCTATGAAGTGCACGGCATCAAACGTCGCGCTTCGCTTTTCAACACCCAGCGGGTTGATCATATCTATGAGGATCCGCAAACCGACCACGCGCGCTTCAAGCTGCACTATGGCGACCTGACGGACAGCTCGAACCTGACCCGCATCCTGTCCGAAGTCGAGCCTGACGAGGTCTACAACCTCGGCGCTCAATCGCACGTCGCAGTGAGCTTCGAGGCGCCGGAATACACGGCGGACGTTGATGCCATGGGTGCGCTGCGCCTGCTCGAAGCCATCCGCTTCCTCAAGCTGGAGAAACGGACGCGCTTCTATCAGGCCTCGACGTCGGAACTCTACGGTCTGGTTCAGGAAACACCTCAAACCGAGACTACCCCATTCCATCCCCGCAGCCCCTACGCCGTTGCCAAGATGTATGCCTACTGGATCTGCGTGAACTACCGCGAGGCCTACGGCATCTATGCCTGCAACGGCATTCTCTTCAATCACGAGAGCCCGCGCCGGGGCGAAACCTTCGTGACCCGCAAGATCACCCGCGGCCTGGCCAATATCGCCATGGGCCTCCAGGACTGCCTCTTCATGGGCAATATCGACTCCCTGCGCGACTGGGGCCACGCCAAGGACTATGTCCGGATGCAGTGGCTGATGCTGCAGCAGGACGAGCCGGAAGACTTCGTAATCGCAACCGGTGTCCAGTATTCAGTGCGGGAATTCATCAGCTGGTCGGCAGCCGAGCTCGGCCTGACTGTAGAGTTCAGCGGCAAAGGCGTGGATGAAATCGCCACAGTCACGGCTGTCGAGGGCGATCTCGCTCCGGCCGTTCGTGTCGGCCAGGTTATCATGCGCGTAGACCCTCGCTACTTCCGCCCTGCTGAAGTCGAGACGCTGCTGGGCAATCCTGCCAAGGCGAAAAAGAAGCTGGGGTGGGTGCCGGAAATCACAGCGCAGGAAATGTGCGCGGAAATGGTGTCCGAAGACTTGAAGGTCGCCCAGCGGCACGCCTTGCTCAAGGCGCACGGGCTGGAACTTCCGGTGTCGGTGGAGTGATGGGTATTCAAGGAGAACCAACAATGTCCACTTCGCACGTCGTCACGTTTCACAAGTGTGGATCAAACTGGTTTCGCCGCCTCTTCCGGGAAGCAGCGGAAATCAACGAGCTGAACATCCTTGTTTCGAGCCCGAACTCGGCCACCATCAACACGCCAGTGGACCGGGGCAGCAAGCACTCGCTCTTCCTGCACCGCACATCGAGCGCCAAGGCCATCAAGAAAATCGCCCATGACGACGAGCCAATCCTGCTCTGCGTGCGTGACCCCAAGGATGTGCTGATCTCGCAATACTGGTCCTGGAAGAATACCCACAAAGAGAACACGCCGCGCATCGAAGAGTCCCGGAAGCGCCTCAATGAACTGTCCTTCAAGATGGGGCTGCGCTATCTGGCAAGGAATGAGCTTTTGCCATTTTGCAACGCCATCCGTTCCTGGGGTCCGGACATTGAGAGCGGTCGTGCCAAATTGCTCAAGTATGAGGATTTGCTGGCCTCATTCGGGGAGGTGATGCCGGCCGCGCTTGAGCTCGTGCACACGCCACTGTCCAGCACGCAGATCTCGGAGCTTCAGGAGAAGTACTCCTTCTCCAGCATCACGCAGCGCGACACGGGAACAGAAGATCAGAAGAGCCATTACCGCAAGGGCGTGGCTGGCGACTGGCAAAATCACTTCGACGCCAAGCTCACTGAACTGTTCAACGCGTCCTATGAAGATGTGTGCCTGATGCTCGATTACAGCCCGGCCGCCGTTTCCCAGGGCACTGCCCAAACCTGATGAGACCGCGCTCCGAAGGACCGACATGCTTATAATCAATAACGGTGTCCAGAAGAGTGGATCATCCCTGGTTCAACGCCTTCTGCAGAAGGCCCTGAAACCCGTTCCTCCCAGCACAGAGTGGCAAAGCGAGGGCTGGTCGAACCCATCCGTTCCGCCCGAGAAACTGGGCGGCTATTACAAGAGTGGTGAATGGCGGGAGCAAACCGTGCTCCTGAAGATGCACCTGAGATATCTGCCGGAGTTCAGGTTTCTGACCACCGACCCTGATGTGCGCGTTATTGTGTCACGGCGAAACCTCCCCGATACCGTGGTGTCGTATTTCCACCACCAGGTTCGCCGAGGAGAAGCACAGCCGGAAGACCGCAAGACCTGGATGGAAACTGTGGGCAGGGCCCGGGCCTTTGCCGCGGCGGCCTATCAAACCTCATGGCGAAACCAGCCCAATAGTTATGTCGTCCGTTTCGAGGACATGCTGAGCGACCCGCTTCCGAATCTGGAAGGGCTTCTGGCCTTCCTGGGTCACCCCGTACCTCAGGCGCGCTGCGAGAAAATTATTGCGTCGACCATTATCCGGCGGAACAAGAATGCGGAGATACACGATGGAGCTTTTGTCCGCACAGCCGGCCTTAGCCAGGCCAGGCAAGAACTTCCGGAAGACTTCTACAACGAGCTTTGCAGAATGGACGACGAGCTGAACGCCTTAATGTAGTGCCCCCATAAACGCACACTGCATTACTCGTGGAGCTTGTTTCGTATTTGCTGAAGTCGAACGCCGAACAGTGCTTCACCTGCCGCGCCGAAAGAAAGGGACGAACGACGTAGCACTCCCGCCGGAAGCCTCGCCCCGGGCTTCCCAAAGAAGCCTTTATGGCGCCGCGAGCTGCGGCCAGATCCTCTCCCGATCGGATAATCGCTCTATCGGGTATCAGACAGCAGAGAGCAGGGAGGGGTTGGCGCGCCGACGACCTCGGGTAGAAGAACGCGCCCAACTCCATTGAACGCTTGCTCCACCTGCACAGGATCGGTAGGCAAAGCGATCACCTTCAATATCCTTGGATCCGAATATTCTTCGACCGAAATCTCAGATATTCATGCGGAAAGATAGAAAATGCTAAGAGAGATCGTCATCATCGGCTTCCCAAAATGCGGCACCTCGGCACTGGTGAAGCGTTTGGAGCAGGATCCTGAGGTCCAGGTCCGGCGGTCCCCCGAGGGCGGAATGGAAATGCCCTGGCCGCTGATCCGGGATACGCCACCGAAGAAGAAGCGTGATCCGTCAAAAATCCAGGCCCACAAATTCACAGCCTATTCCTACAACGCGAAGGCTCTCAGCTTTCTCGTCGAGGCGAACCCCGACAGTATTCTGGCGCTCTGCGTCCGTGACCCGGTCCGGGCGCTGGTGTCCTGGCACAACATGCACCAGACAATTGCCCGCAAGGAACACAATGCCAGGATTGCCGGTCACTTCGCCTGGAAAGAGCGTGATTTCTACTCGAAGTGCTCGATCTCCGAATATTATGAGGCGTTTGCGAGAACCCGACTGAGATATGATTCCACTCTGGAGTCCGTGCTCGAGATCGTCCCCGCTGAACGTCTCGTCGTCGTTTCACAGGAACGCATCGCCCGGGACATCGGGGCGGTCACCGACTATCTCAAGGCCCTGTCCGGCGACAAGACTGCTGCAGCCCCGGCGCGCGGGGAAGAGCGCACCGATGTGCACCTGGGCTATGCCGACAAGGTCAAGATTGAAATTGATGAGCAGATCGAACTTGAGCTGAAAAATGTCCAGCTTCACCTGAACCAGATTCTCGAGGCCGGTTCGATGCACAAGTGCCTGTAGTGACACTGATTAGCTGAGCGAACGAACTAATATGAAAATCTATATTGCAGGTCATCGCGGCATGGTCGGCGGAGCAATCCTGGAGCGCCTTTCGGCACGCAAGGATGCAGGCGAGGCGCTTGATCTTGTCGTGAGCACCCATGCCGAGCTGGACCTGACTGACCAGGTTGCGGTTCGTGACTTCATGCATCGGGAACGGCCCGATATCGTAATCCTGGCCGCCGCCAAGGTGGGCGGAATCCATGCCAACAACACCTACCCGGCTGACTTCATTTATCAAAACCTCATGATCGAGTGCAATGTGATCCACCAGGCTTTCGCGGCCGGCGTCACGAAACTGCTTCAGCTGGGCTCGTCGTGCATCTACCCCCGGGCGGCCGAGCAACCCATGGCCGAGAGAGCCCTGCTCACCGGAATCCTGGAGCCGACGAATGAACCCTATGCGGTCGCCAAGATCGCCGGGATCAAGCTTTGCGAGAGCTATAATCGCCAGCATGGCGTCGATTATCGCTCGGTCATGCCCACCAATCTTTATGGGCCCGGCGATAATTTCCATCCGGAGAACTCCCACGTCCTGCCCGCACTGATGCGGCGCTTTCATGAGGCGGCCCAGCGCGGCGATGAGGTCGTCACGATCTGGGGAACGGGCACACCGAAGCGTGAATTCCTGCATGTCCACGACATGGCCGAAGCCTCGCTTTTCGTCCTGGACCTGCCGCAGGAGATCTACCTCGCCAATACCGAGCCGATGCTCAGCCACATCAATGTCGGCGTTGGCAGTGACGTGTCGATTGGCGAACTCGCCCGGATGATCGCGGAAGTCACCGGCTATTCGGGCCGCATCGAGTATGACACGACCCGTCCGGACGGGACCATGCGCAAGCTGATGGATGTATCGAGGCTTGCCGAGATGGGCTGGACCGCGCGAATTGGGCTTTACGCAGGAATACGTGAAACCTATGCTTGGTTCTTGGCAAATGAGGGGGAGAGCCGCCGGTAGTCCGGGGGCGCCCGTCGGCGGCGAACCTGTTCTGCGCCGCGATTCATTTCACCTGTGTGCTCTTGGCGAAGACGGGCCTCTCGAACATGTGCCGGCACCGGCCCTTTCCGTAGGGCGAGCGTTTGAGTATGTGGAAGTGGGCTGACCTAGATTGACCCTGCGCTTCGGACCCTTTCTCGATCGAGCTCATCTGGTGGGATGGAGTCGATCGCAGACCCAGGAAGAAATCCGGAGAAAAGACGTCAATACACAAAGACGAAAATACAGGATCAATTATGCGTTTCTCAATAATCACGCCGTCCTACAACCAAGCGCAATTCCTACCGCATAATTTGCGAACTGTATCGTGCCAGACAGGGATCGATCTGGAGCACATTATTGTCGACCCCGGTTCGACGGATGGCTCTACGGATATCGCCCGCGCGGCCAAGCATGCCATCCTCATAGCGGAGCCGGATCGTGGCCAGTCGCACGGGATAACCAAGGGGTTTGACCGAAGCACAGGCGACGTTGTGACCTGGCTGAACTCCGACGACATGTATCCGTCGCCCGATACCTTGCTCAAGGTGCAACAGGCATTCGAGGCCAACCCCGGCGCCGACGTCATCTACGGCAATGTCAATTTTGTCGATACCGAGGGCAAATTCCTCCGCAAGGGCTTCGTCAACAAGAACGCCGATCAATTGCTGGAATCCTTCCACCAGCAGGTCGGCATCGTGCAGCCCGGCGTCTTCATGCGCCGCAAGGTTTTTGAAGAGGTCGGCGGCCCCTCCGAAAGCTATAATTACTGCATGGACTATGAGTACTGGGTCCGCATCGCCAAGGCGGGCTTCAAGTGGGTCTTTGTCGACGACGTATTCTCGCACCACCGCTGGTGGGATGGCATGAAGACCTCCAGCGGACGCGGCGACAGCCTGATCGAACACTTCAAGGTCTGCGCTCACTATTTCGGTTACATCCACTGGAAATGGCTCGAGCGCTATGCCGAGTTCCGGGCCACCGATGAAGACGGCGTCGTCAATCACGCCACCGAGATAGACCTGCGCAAGAAAACCTATTTTGAACAAGAGGTTGTGAAGCGGTTTGTCAATCAAAGCATGATTGCCATGCTCGAGCCCTCTACCAATAAGGAACACCAGGACACCCTGGCCTATATCAAGCGCCACACTGCAGGGCAGCCGAGATATTTTTTCGATGGGCCCGAGCTCAATATTGCGCGAAGCACGCATCCCGACCCGGTTGCCGACAAACGGCCCGCCTGGTGTATTTTCGACACCACCGCGACGACCGGGGCGAAATACCGGACCTATCGCGTGCCGGACAATTTCGAGCGCCATTTCTCCGCCGACTGGTTTGACCGTCAAAGCTTCCGCGCCATCGACAAGCTGCAAGCGCTTGCGGAGCGCCGGAAGGAACATTGCGTCATCGTCGGCAACGGACCGAGCCTGAACCAGACGGACCTGTCACTGCTGGAGAACGCCGACGTCATCATTTCCAACTTCGCCGTCATCAGCGACAAGCTGCGCAAGTATGCGACCTATTTCACGGTCGTGAATGATCTCGTCGCAGTCCAGGGCACGGTCGACTTCAATCGCCTGAAAATACCGAAGATCGTTCCGTTCTGGCTGGCCAATTCGATCAACCCTACCGATGAGACGATCTTCCTGCCGGCAACGGTGATGCCGACATTCTGCACCTCGCCCGCAGGCATTTTCTCCTGGCGGTCGACCGTTACCTTCTTCAACATGCAGGTCGCGTTTGCGCTCGGCTACGAGCAAGTCACCCTGATCGGTGTTGATAATTCCTACGTCCAGGCTGACACGCTGAAAGAAGGCGATTCCATCGATCAGAAGGGCGAAGACCCCAATCATTTCGACCCGCGCTATTTCCAGGGCAAGACGTGGCAGGCAGCTGATACCGGCAATATGGAGGCGACGTATCACGTCGCGAGAGAAGCGTTCAACGCTGCGGGCCGCGTAATTTGCAACTCCACGGTCGGCGGCAAGCTGGAAGTGTTTCCGCGCGTGCCGCTCGGCAAGTTTCTCGGGCGACAAAAATGGGGGCGCAACCTGCCTCCGGTCGCGCCGGCCTCGACACTCTCCAACATCTATCCGCGCCTGCTCATGCTCGACATGACCGCGATGGGGAATGGATCGGCAACCGGCGACCTGAAATCCAACCTGCTCGACAGCTGGCCAAGCTCCCAGCTCCTTCAGATCGCCAGCCTTGGCAAGGACAAGCTCGCCCTCGTGCGCCTGGAAAACGGCGAACCGGCCCAGCAGGCCGATACCGCCGACAATATCTCTGCGGCCATCGACGCCTTTGATCCAGACGTCGTCTTCTACCGCCCTGTGCCCAACGTGCCCTGGCTGCATGACTTTGCCATGTCGACAATCAGACGGCTTGATAGGCCTCTTGTGAGCTGGGTGATGGATGACTGGCCGGAGGAGATCGCCGCAACAGACAATGCCCAGTGGGCAAGGCTTGAGCCCGACTTCCTCGAAGTCATCAACCGGTCCGGCGTGCGGCTTTCGATCTGCACGGCGATGTCGACGGCTTTCGAGGCGCGCTATGGCCGCCCCTTCACGGCGCTTGCGAACGGCGTGATGCCGCATGAATGGCCGGCACCGCGGGTGCATCAGGGCGAGTCTCTCAAGGTCCGCTATGCCGGGGGGCTGGCGAAGAACATGACCCGGGACAGCGTGCTCCGGATCTCCCGTGCCGTTGAGGCGCTGGCCCGCAAGGGTCACAGGATCAGCTTCGAGATCAACACTCAGCCTTGGTGGCACAAGGAAAGCAGCGAGCTGTTCAGGGAGTTCCGGCACACATCCATTGAAACGAAGAACCGGCCCGGCGCAGAATACCGCGCCTGGCTGCGTGAGGCCGATGTCTCGGTGATCGCCTATAATTTCGACAGATCCACCGCGCGCTATGTGCAATACAGCCAGGCCAACAAGATGCCGGAATGCCTGGCCTCCGGGTCGGCCCTGTTCGCGCATGGCCCGCGCGGACTCGCGACGATCGATTATCTGGCCCGGTCCGATGCGGCAGTGGTCGTCTCCGCCGATTCTGACGCCGCTGTTGAGGCTGCGCTCCTCCAGCTCCTTCAAGATCCGGGGCGCCGCAATGCGCTCGTCGCGAACGGCCGGAAGCTGGCCTTCTCGAAGCACAACCTTCTCAAACTGCGCGAAGAGTTTCGGTCATTGGTTGCGAGTGCCCGCACGGCGAATCCCGATGGCAAGCTGTCGCCACATTCCGCGAGCTATCCAGGCGATTTCCTTGCCAAGCTGGCGCGGGCCTATGATCCGCAGTCACCGAGCCGGGGGGATGACACGGCGCTATTATTGCGAACCTATGCTACGGCCACCCTGCTGGAGCCGGAAATCGCGTTGACAGCGACGGCCCCGGGATCTGAGCTCGGCAACGCGGTCGACCAAGCCTTGGCGACCCTTCCGGAGACGAACGCCTTGCGCAAGCACATCGACAGCGTGACCGAGCGCGCTCACCGGCTCGCGGCGCGGGCCAGCGCCTAGGACAAGGGTGGGAATCACCCCGACGCCGTCACTGACACGCGCAACGATTTGCCATTGATCCAGGAGCAATACCCCGGCACGGGCCCGGCGCACACAAGACCGCTGTTGCAAAGCCGTAACTGCGCCACTGTGTTGTGCTTTTGCGCACACGTATGAATTGCGGAGAGGAAGCGCATCGCGTATCCACGCTTCGAAAGCCAGATCGCAATTGTGGATTGAAGTAACTGAATCAACTTCGGTCCTTCCATTCACAGCCCTGCGAGCGGTGGGGTGTTTCCACCACGAATATATGGTGGCATGCTCCCCGATGAGCTTGCGCGCCAGCAATCCAATGCATCTTTGAGGGGAAGTGGGGATATCATGCAAACCAAGGGTCAACTCCTCGACGCGACACCCGACACACTCGCTGGACCGGCGCCTCTGCTTCTCTGCATGACCGGGGTGGACCCGCTCTCCGTACAGGCAAGATTGCGCCCGGACGGACCACTGACCGCCCCCACAGTCTTCACCCCCTCCGCCGTCTTGAGCGCCGTTGCGGATGGCGAGCGGAAAGCCGTTGTGATCTTCTGCACAGCCGAGGACTTTCTCGTCGCCGCGATGGACGCGGCACGGGCACCAGGTGAGGCCTTGGCTGAATGGATTGACGCGGCGGCCGGGATACTTCAGGCGCGCAGCCAGAGCCGCAGGCAGATTTCCCTCATTCGGGATGTCCATTTTCTGGACGGTGCCCGCAATGGCCTTGGGGCGCTCGAGGATTTGGTTGGAGCTGCCAGGTCGGTCGAAGACCGGGTGCCTGACGCTGAGCCGGTCTATCGCGTACTCGCCCGGCAAGTCGTGACAGAATCGCCCCGCGCCCAGGAACTCGGGCTGGACCTCGAGGCGAGCGCCCTGCCCTGGTCGAGGCGTGCGGAAACGCTGGATCTGGACGCCATCTATCTGGGCCATCGCGCACTGGTGGCGGGGGACGGAAAGCTGGAGGATGCGGCAGCCTTGGAGGCCATGCTCCGTGACCAGGTCGCGCAGCTGCAGGACGAAATTGTCGGCCGGGTTCAGCAGGCCGGGCTGGACCGGGCAAACGCGCAATCGCGCCTGGCTAGCCTCACAGAGGCAAGCGAGCGCGACCGGGCGGAAATCCTTGAACTCAAGGCCACGATCGAGGCACTGCAGAAGACTATCAAGCAGCTCGGCTCGGAAGTTCGTCAGGCGCAAGATGCAAGGCAGGTGGCGCAGAGACATTCGGCATCACTGGAAGCCGAGCGCGCGACCGTTTTCAATTCCACCTCCTGGAAGATTACCCGCCCGCTTCGTGCGGCCAAGGAAGTGTTCGGCGGCAGTACCGGCAAGAAGATAGTTTGAGATGACCCAATTCGACTCCAAAACAGTCTGGGGCAGCATTCTGCATATCGGTGCAGGCGACTGCCCCGAGCTTGATGCCTATCAGTCCACCCGCGCCGAGCGCATCATACTGGTTGAGCCCGAACCTGATCGTGCCGCATCTCTGGAAAGACGTTGTGCCGGAGATGCGCGTGTCGCCGTCATCACGGCTGCGCTGGCCGGGGAAAACGGCGAAGCAGAATTGAATATTTTCAATATCCGCTCTGTTGACGGGCTGCGGAAACCGGAAGGTCTGGAGGAGATCTATCCCGGCCTTCGTTTACGCGAGCAGATTGTCGTACCTGCTATTTCCCCCGCGAAATTGTTCGAGGCCTCGGGCGATCTGCCATCTCCGACTCTCGTAATCCTGCAAACCCCGGGGATGGAGGCCGACATTCTGGAGGCCTGGCAGGCGTCGGGCAAGCTGGCCCAAGTCGACAGGTTGCACCTGCATTGCTCCGCGGCAAAGGCTTTTGAAGGCGGCACCGACGCCGCCGCGCTGCGGAGTCTGCTGGCGAAGTTTGCTTTCGAAGAGGTCTCCGCAGATTTTTCCGACCCCGATTGGCCGGTAATTGTGGTGCAGCAGAACCGGATGCGGCAGGAGGTTGAGACCCAACGGGCCGAGATTGCCGCGCTCACGAATGCCCTGAAAAAGGCCGAGAATGCCAATGCGGCCCTCAAGTCAAATTCGGTCGCACGCGAAGCGCGCTTCAATGAACTGCGCGAACAGCTCTCGCAGGCGGAAAGCACCGCCAAAACCGCCGCTGACAGCGCCGCCCAAACCCTGGAAACTCGCGACGCCCGGATCGGGCAGCTGGAAACAGAGCTCGCTGCGAGGGATGCGGCCGCGGCCGCCGCGACCGAGACCATCGCGGCCAAGGATGAGCGTCTCCAGCAATTGGAGGCACAGGTCCAGGAGCTCAGGTCTGCTCACACGGAGGCTCAGGCGAAGCTCGATAGCGCGGGCACCGCTGCCGCAAAGGCTGCCGAAGCGGCAAAGGCCGAAATCGAAGTCAAATCAACCGAGCTGAAAGCCAAGAGCACTGAATTGGTGACAGCCCGTTCGGACCTGGCGGTGGCCTTGCGCACACAGGCCATCCTGCAAACCGATCTCCGTGACCTGCAGGCCCGCTACCAGGAGAGCTCGACGACGCGCCAGCAACAGGAAGACCTGCTGCGCAAACTCACCCCGCGCCTTCAGGAGGCCGCCCGCCAGATTCAGGAAATGTCGGCACTGCAATCAGAAGAGCCCCAGGGGCTGTCGCATGCCCCACCGCAGAAACCTCGCGGCCGCAGGCCCAAAGCGCTTCCGGGCAAGTAGGCAATCGTGTCAGACAACCCAAGCTCCACATCCAGCGCCCTTCTGGACACACTCGATGAGGCCCTCGGCCTCCTGGAGGGCTATGCGCCTGACGCTGCAGCGGGAACGGACCCTTCCGAGCCGCTACCAAGCCTGCTGACACAGTGTGAGGCCTTTTGCGCTGCCGCGCTTGAGCCCGAGGCCGTGCGCACGGTCCACCATATGGCCTGTTCCGGCGGGACACTGATTTCCAAATGCCTCGCCGCTTTGCCCAACTCGCTCCTGTTGAGCGAAATGAACCCCATGAGCACGCTGCATATCAAGATTGGCATGGACAAGTTTTACCCGACCGATCTCCTGCTCGGCCTGCGAAGAGCCATCAGGCCGCCGGAAGAGGAAACCCTGGCGCGGGTGTTTCTGGCGGGCGTGACGGCACTCCTGGCAGAATGCGCGGCCAAAGGCCGCTATCTCGTCCTGCGCGACCATCCGCACTCCAATTTCTGCGTCGACGCAAGCGCAGCCCTGCGTCCGACCCTGCTCGAAATCCTCACCCGGGAAATACCGACTCATTCCGTCGTCACTGTACGCCACCCGCTCGATTCATTCCTGGCGCTGAACGATCATAAATGGAGCCATTTCTCGCCCTTCACGCTTGAGGAATACTCATTGCGCTACAGTGCCTTCCTCGACCGGCATGCGGCGCTCCCCATCGTGAAGTACGAGGACTTCGTTGCGGACCCGGAAGCGACGATCAAGACCATTTGCGGCTATCTTCGAATGCCCTATGCGACCGGCACAGTTGACCTGATTTCGATCATCCAGCTGACGGGGGATAGCGGCCGGGGAAGCGGAGTGGTCATCGCGCCGAGACCCCGCAGGACCGTGCCGGAAGAGCTTCTCGCGACCGTTGAGAGCAGCCCCGCTTATCGAAGCCTTTGCGAACGGCTCGGCTATCCGCACGAAGCCGGCTGATGCCGGCGTCACCGCTGGGCCGCAAGCCTTAGGTCGGCACGCTCGTCCGGCCGGGCAAATGCGACGCGGTTTCGACCCGATCCCTTGGCGACATAGAGCGCCTGATCCGCGGCCTGCAGCAGGCTGTCAGGCGTGTCCAGCCCGCTTTGTGCGACGACGGCGGCGACACCAATACTGGCCGTCACCGGCACGGGGACACCGTCATCAGCCTGAATTCTGACCGCCTCGATCGCCCGGCGAATCCGCTCGGCTGTTTCGCCCGCCTGGGCCAGGCCGGTATCGTCGAGCACGACGGCGAATTCCTCCCCGCCCAGCCGGCCCAGCATGTCACGATCCCGCAGGCAGTGCTGCACGCTGCGTACGGTTTCGATCAACACCCTGTCGCCGGTCGCGTGACCATGGGTGTCATTGACGCGCTTGAAATGATCCAGGTCGAGCATCAGCACCGAGACGGCGCTGCCATGGCGTCGCGCCTGTTCGGTCTTGATCTGCAGGCAGTGCATGAAGGCGCGGCGATTGGCGGCGCCGGTCAGCGCATCGGTCTCGGCCAATTGCCGGAATTGTTTCTGCATCCGCACGAGACGGGAGGCGGCGCGCAGGCGCGCCCGCAGCTCGGTCATATTCACCGGTTTGCGGATGAAATCATCAGCGCCCGCATCGAGCGATTCCTCGAGCCGGCGCTCCTGCCCGGAAGCCGTCACCACAATAGTGTAGATGGACTCGGTATCGACATTGGATTTCAGGGACCAGCAGGCCTCCAGCCCGTTGACGGCGCCGACCTCAATGCCGGTCAGCAGGATGTCCGTGGGCATGATCTGCAGTATGGCCAGGGCGTCTTCGGCACTCTGTGCCGTCTGCACCTGATAGCCGGAATCCTCGACAGCTTTTGAGAGAATGCGAAGCTGGACCTGACTGCTCTCGCAGATCATCACGGAGATACGCTCTCCCAGGCCGTGGTCTTCACTCATCGGATCAGCGCCCGTCACTTTGCGCATCCCCCGAGATTTCCCCGTATCATAGACCTTCCCTCCCCAGCGAAGCCCGGCCGGTCTGTCTCCGGCGCTCCGGGGGTCTAGCGGAGAAAAGATAACATCGCCTCAACCGGAAGCTGAATCAGGCGAGAATTCTGTCCCATTCCACATTGACCGCAGCGTCGGGATCCTGGCCCCGCCGTGTCTGCGCCAGCGTCCTGGCCTGTTGCGGATCAAGCCGGGCAACCGCCCAGATGGCGGCACCGCGCACCAGCGCATCCTCATCGGTGAGGAGGGCCAGCGCCCTTGCAAGCAATGAAGGGTCTGCCGAATTGCCGATCGCGATCAGCACATTGCGCACCATCCGGGCCCGGCCGATCCGCTTGACAGGCGAGCCGGCAAACACCTCGCGGAAACCCGCATCATCCAGCGCCGCCAGCTCTGCCAGGAGCGGCCCCTTGAGCTCCGCACGCGGATGAAAGGCGATCTCCTCCGTCACGGCGGCAAACTTGTTCCACGGACACACGGCCAGACAGTCATCACAGCCATAGATCCGATTGCCCATGGCGGCGCGGAACTCGACCGGGATCGGCCCCTTGTGCTCGATGGTGAGGTAGGAGATGCAACGCCGCGCATCGAGCTTGTAGGGCTGCGGGAAGGCCCTCGTCGGGCAGATATCGAGGCAGGCGGTGCACGAGCCGCAATGATCGCTCTCCGGCGCATCCGGCTCGATCTCGGCCGCCGTCAGCATCACGCCGAGCAGCAGCCAGGAGCCGTGTGGCCGGCTGACGAGATTTGTGTGCTTGCCCTGCCAGCCCAGCCCGGCCTTCGCCGCCAGCGGTTTTTCCATCAGTGGCGCCGTGTCGACAAACACCTTCACCTCGGCGCCCGTCGCGGCGACAAATTCACGCGCCAGCCGTTTCAGGCGCTTCTTGATCAGATCGTGATAATCGGCGTTCTGCGCATAGACCGAGATCACACCTTCGGAGGTGCGTTCGAGCAAGGGCAACGGATCAAATTCAGGCCCGTAATTGAGCCCCACGACGACGGCCGATTTCGCATCCGGCCACATGGCGGTGGGATGCTTGCGCCGCTCCAGCGTCTCGGCCATCCAGCCCATCTCGCCGTGAAACTCCTGCGCGACAAACTCGGAAAGCCGCTCACCTGCGTCCCACGCCTCATCAGCCTTGCAGATGCGGATGGTGGTGAAGCCGGATGAGACGGCGAGGGCTTTCAGGGTCGCGGCGTGCATGGGGGGAGTTTAGCGGGGAGAGGCGGGGGGTGATAGTTGGGGGAGCATGGGCCGGAACCGAATGCAGGGCTATCGCGGCACCGGGCCCCGCCCTGAAAAACATGCCGGCATCCGGCCAGGCTGAACTTGTCTCGTCAAGGGTCCTGACCGCGCAGCGGCGCTCCCGCGCCCTTGACGAGACAAGTTCAGTCTGGCGCCCGGCTTGGCAAGGCATTCAGGGAGAGGTGTGGCCATCGCGGGGCCTAAATAATCGGCATAAATTCCGGCGGTCGATATGTGGTATTTGGTGTGTGTCTCCGATTATTGTGTCCCCGATTATTGCTGGTGTGTGTCCCCGATTATTGCATGACACAATAATTGTGTCTGTCCCAATTGTTTGGTTGCTTTGTGCGCCAGAGCGCCATAGCGTGATTGCACCATCCTTAGTCCCTTTAGACGATGGACCGCGTGCATGCATTTGGCGCCTTTGGTCAATTGCATCGACTTATCGTAAAGCGCGCATCGGTGCCGGTATCCATTGGATCGGCGCACCCTGC
>TARA_R110000868_G_scaffold56073_1_pt1 | contig 34646 bp, 28 predicted proteins | sample TARA_R110000868 | Tara Oceans TARA_R110000868 (sample SAMEA4397489) | marine metagenome | biome: Polar Biome; feature: [SRF] surface water layer (ENVO:00010504); material: water (ENVO:00002006), including particulate matter (ENVO:01000060) such as... | depth 5 m | reverse complement strand
GGCGGTGAGATTGCGCACCAGGGCCTGGGTGCCGGTATGGCAGAAAGTGCAGCTGAGCGTGCAGCCGACCTGGCTCGACACGCACAGGGCGCCCGAGCGGGCGACATCGGGAATGAAGACGGTTTCGCACTCAACGCCGGGTGCCAGCTCGATCAGGTATTTGCGAGTGCCGTCCGTGGAGACCTGGCGCTCGAGAATTCTGGGGCGGTCGAGCGTGTAATGCGCGGCGAAGATCGCGCGCGTCTCCTTGTCGATATTCGTCATCTCGTCGAAGGAGGTGCTGCCATAGTGATAGATCCAGCCAAACAGCTGGTTGGCGCGCATCTTGGCCTTGCGCTCCTCGACACCGCAGGCGAGCGCGGCTTCGCGCAATTGCGCGCGCCCCATTCCGGCCAGAGAGGGCAGGGCGCGGGGCGTGTCGGCATCAATGCGCGGCGCATTGGCATTGGCACCTGCGATGTTCAGCGCATGGTTCATGATCGAGAAGGACCGTCCAGAAGTTCAGAAGCCGCGCGCAATATCACAAAAGCGCGCCCCGGCCTAATCGCGATCAGCGCTGACAGGCGCTAGCCGCACAGGGCAGAGACGCGTTGCAGGGCTGCCGTGATGCCGCTGAGCGAGAACTCATAGGCCGTTGCGATCCCGTCAGACGTGGTGCCGGTGACGCGCATGGTCGATCCGCGTTTCATCTCCCGGATCAGGGAGGGTTCGTCGCCGAGATCATCGAGAAAGGCTTCCTGACCGTCCACGAAAAGGTCGAACCGGCTCGAGCCGACCCGGATCTGTGGCGGGCTGTTGGCGCGCAGATCATAGCCGACCAGAAGGTTGGGTTGTTCCTCGACCGAACCGGTCTGCCAGGAGGAGACGAGGAAATAGACATTGCCATGGGCATAGGCCAGCGGCGTGGAATCGCGCGGCCGGCTCAGCGTGTAACAGACCAGCCCGTCATCGCTCGCGCGGGTGAAAACCCGCCAATCGCTATACTCGCCGCGAAACTGGGGTTCGTTCTGGGCCAGTGCCGGGGCGCCGAGGCCGGCCATCAAAACGAGGGCAGTCAGACAATGTCGGATCGTCACGGGGAATACCTCACAAACAACTCGCATCAGTATGCGCACGCTGATGGCCGTATGATGGCGGGGGTTAAGCCCACGCTAAGATTTGGCCGATGACGCAAATTTTCCTGTGCGAATCCGGCCGGAATCCTAGGCGATATCGACCGTGATCCGGCCGTCGGCATGGACGACGGCGCGTTTCATGCTTGGCGAATTGAAGGGCTGGGCGATATTGCCCTGCCGGTCGACGGCGATAATTCCGCCTTCACCGCCCAACGAGCCAACATCGTCGAGCGCTGCCTGGCACGCGGCGGCCAGATCAGCGCCGCCATAGGCCATGCGCGAGGCGACATCCTTGGCCGTCGCGGTGCGCAGGAAATATTCGCCCTGGCCAGTGCAGGAAATCGCCACCTGGCTATCAGCCCAGGTGCCCGAGCCGATCACCGGGCAATCGCCGATCCGGCCTTCCATCTTGTTCAATGTGCCACCGGTCGAGGTCGCCGCCACCAGATGCCCGGCCCGGTCGAGGGCAACGCAGCCAACGGTTCCGGTCGCCATGGCGCGATCATCGGGCGCCGCGGCCGGCGTGTAATAATCATTGACGCTGTCGACCCGCTCGAGATTTTGCTGCATCGCGAAGGCATCGGCGCCGCGTCCGGCCAGCATGACGTGCGGGGTGGTTTCCATCACCGCGCGTGCCGCCAGGACCGGGCTGACGAAGCCGGTCAGTGCAGCCACGGCGCCGGCCTTGCGATCAATGCCGGTCATGATCGCCGCATCAAGCTCATAGCGGCCGGCCTTGTTCGGCGAAGCGCCCTTGCCGGCAACGTAGAGGCCCGAGGATTCCAGCTGGCAGATGATTTCGGTGACGGTGTCGAGCGCGGGTTCGCCGGCGGCGAGCATGGATTTGCCCAGCTCGGCGAGTTTGCGCATGTGGACGATCTGCTCGGGATAGCCGTGGTCGGCCAGCACGCCGGCACCGCCATGGAGAACGAGGGCATAGGGACCGGACATGTCGGGTTTCTCCAGCTGGCGACGGGCTTGTTGCGTCCGCTCTAACATTTGCCGTGAGCGTGGTGAAGGCGGCAAAGCGGCGATTTGCCCCGCTTGCGGAGACCCCGGCTTTTCGCTACGCCCCTGAGCAGAAAACACGTCTGACCACCAACCCATCCAAGCAGGGGAATGAACCGATGAAAATTGACGCCTCCATTGCCGCCATCGTTACCGGCGGCGCTTCCGGTCTCGGCGAAGGCTCGGCCCGCCGTCTGGCCGCCGATGGTGCCAAAGTCGCCATTTTCGACATGAATGCCGAGCGCGGCGAAATGGTCGCCAGGGAAATTGGCGGCGTATTCTGCCAGGTCAATGTCGCCGACGAAGCCAGTGTCGATGCCGGTTTTGCCAAGGCGCGCGCTGCTCATGGCCAGGAACGCATTTTCGTCAATTGCGCCGGTATCGGCTGGGCCGAGAAGACGGCCCGTCGTTCCTCCTCGACCGGCGAGATCGCCGCTCACAGCTTTGCCGGCTTCTCCAAGGTGATCTCGATCAATCTGATCGGGTCCTTCATCTGCGCCGCCAAATCGGCCGCCGGCATGATGTCGCTCGATCCCAATGGCGGTTCGGGTCGCGGCGTGATCATCAATACGGCCTCGGTCGCAGCCCAGGACGGGCAGATCGGCCAGGTCGCCTATGCCGCCTCCAAGGGCGGGATTTACGGCATGACCCTGCCGATGGCGCGCGATCTCGCGCGCGAAGGCATTCGCGTCAACACCATCCTGCCTGGCTTCTTCGAAACGCCGATTTACGAGCAGATGCCGCCGGAAGTGAAAGTGAACCTCGCCTCGCACCTGCAATTCCCGCAGCGCTTTGGCACACCGGCGGAATATGCCGATCTCGTCGCCTTCATGGTGACGCAGGATTATCTCAACGCCGAATGCGTCCGCCTCGACGCCGGCGCGCGCATGCCACCGAAATAAGCCCTGCGACAGCGTATGGATGGGAAAGGCCGGGTTTCGACCCGGCCTTTTTTGTGCCCGCAGCCGGGCACCGATAACACTGCAACTCATTTGCAAAATGACTGGACAATTTCCGGAATTCCTTGTTATTGCGGATCAGTCGCAGTTGCAGAGTAATCAGGGGTTCCCATGCGTATCGCACTTCTTTCGGCCACAGCCCTGGCCGCCATTTCCATGCCTGCCGGGGCTCAGCAAGCCGTCACGGCAAACAGCCAGGTCGACGTGATCTCGGTCATCGGGCTGAATGGCGACCCCAATGCGATTCCCGGCTCGGCCGATCTGCTCAATGCGGATGATCTCGCCGTGCATGATTATGCCGACATTACCCGGCTCCTGCGCACGGTCGCCGGGGTGAATTTCCAGGAAGAGGACGGTTATGGCCTGCGCCCGAATATCGGCATGCGCGGCACCGGCCTCGACCGCTCCGAGAAAATCACCCTGATGGAGGATGGCGTTCTGATCGCGCCTGCGCCCTATGCTGCGCCATCGGCCTATTATTTCCCCCATACAGGCCGCATGGCCGGGATTGAAGTGATCAAGGGTGCGGCCGGCGTTCGCTATGGCCCGCGCACCCAGGGCGGCTCGCTCAACCTGTTCTCGACCCCTGTGCCCGAGGAATTTTCCGGTCGGCTCGATCTCTGGGCTGGTGATGAAGGAATTCTGCGCGGCCACGGTTTTGCCGGTGGCATGACCGAGCTTGAAGGCGGTGTGCGGATCGGTGGCCTGCTCGAGGCCTATCTCGACAGTGCTGATGGTTTCAAGACGATCGACGGCCTGGAATCGACTTCGACCGGCTATGAGCTCGAGGACTTTGTCGGCAAGCTGCGGCTGGAATTCACTTCTGCTGGTATCGACCACATGTTCGAACTGAAGGGTCAGATCTCGGATGAGGTTTCCGATGAGACCTATCTCGGATTGACCGACACCGATTTCGCGGCTGACCCCTTCCGCCGTTATGCCGGCAGCCAGCTCGACCAGATGAATGCCGATCACAGCGAGATTTCCCTGCGCTATCGGGGCGAGTTTTCCAACGGGCTCGTTCTGTCGGCTGTCGCCTACTCGACCCGCTTTGGTCGTGACTGGTTCAAGCTCGACAGCGTCGATCCCGATGGTGCAGGCGCAGCGTCTGCGGTCTCCATCTCGGCCCTGCTCGAGGACACGGTCACCCATTCTGACGCGTTTGACGTCGTGCTCGGCGCCGCCGGCTTCGTCTCGGCCGATGATGCCCTGCGGGTCAAACACAATAATCGCGATTACTCGGCCCAGGGCGTGCAGCTGGAGCTGGCCGGCGATCTGACGCTGGGCCGCACCGACAATGCCTTGCGGGTCGGTCTCCGCGTGCACCGCGACGATATGGACCGCTTTCAGTGGCTGGAACGCTTTCGCATGGATGATGGCGTGATGGTGCAGACCAGCGTAGATGCCCCCGGATCCGATTCCAACCGGATCGAGAGCGCAGAAGCGCTCGCCTTCTTCGTCCAGGACGAGATCAGTATCGGCAATTGGACGCTGACCCCGGGCCTGCGCTATGAGCGCGTCGAGCTTCGCCGTGAGGATTTCGGCAAGACCGATCCGGACCGCACAGGAGCCAATCTCACCGTGCGCAGCAATACGGTCGAGGCGCTGATCCCTGGATTGGGCGTGCGCTATGATTTCAACAATCAGCTCTCCGTGTTCGGCGGCGTCCATCGCGGCTTTGCCCCGCCGGCGCCGGGCTCGACCAGCCAGGAGCCCGAAGACGCCCGCAATTGGGAAATCGGTGCGCGTTATGGCCGCGAGCACTGGAGCGTCGAGGCGGTCGGTTTCTTCAACGAGTATGAGAACCTGATCGGCAGCTGCACCAATTCAACCGGTGGCGGCTGCACGATCGGCGACCAGTTCGATGGCGGCCAGGTTGATGTTCGCGGTCTGGAGCTGACAGCCGATGCCGATCTCGGCTCGCTGCTCGACTTGCCCGTCTCAATACCGGTACGCGGTGCCTATACCTGGACCGAAGCTGAATTCCAGACCGGCTTCAATTCCGGCTATGAGCCCTGGGGCGTCGTCGAGGCTGGCGATCTGGTGCCGTATATCCCTGAGCAACAGGGCTTTCTCGCCATCGGCCTCGAAACCTCGCGCTATGGCGGCGAAATCGCCATGTCCTGGGTCGAGGCGGTTCGCACCGTCGCCGGTCAGGGCGCGATCTCGCCGGACGCGCGCGTCGAGGCCCATACCGTCGCCGACTTCTCGGCCTGGTATGCCGTGAGTGACCAGGTGCGTGCCCGGCTTTCAGTTCGCAATCTCACAGACGAAAACTATGCGGTCGCACGCCAGCCCGCAGGCCTGCGCCCGGGTGCTCCGCGCGCGGTCCTGGTCGGTGTCTCGATGCAGTTCTAGCGACGGTTATTGCGTGGCGGGTCTGCGGATTTGCGGCCCGAGATTGGCGATCACGTCACGGGCGTCGAAGGCGTTGGGGCCACCGGGTTTGGCGCCATGCCCTAGCAGGATTTCGGCGCTCGCCTCATAGCGGGTGATTTCGCGGTAATTGGACTCATTCCAGAACGGGTCACCCCCGAGATGCCAGCCCGCGCGCGGGTGGAAATAGCTGTAATACAGCCCGAAACCCGAACGGTAGAAGGGGTCAGGACCCGAGCGCAGAATTCGGGATTCAGCATCTGTCGCCCGCTGCGCGACGATGAAGTGATCATACCCCTGTTCGACGGTGAGCTCGGCGGCGCGATAGAGGAAATAGGTTTCGACTGTCTCGCGGTCCGTGCGTGAATTGCCGCTGAAGGAGACCCGGAAGCGGTCCGTCTCGATCCGGGTTTCCTCGAAGCCCCATTCGGTATCGCCGGCGGCCTGGTAGGGCGTGGGCGTGGCGCATCCGGCCAGCATCAATACTCCGGCGAGGGTGAGAACGAGACGTTTCATGCGCGACTCCCTGATCAATGCCCCAAACGGGACGCGCGAATTATGACTCATCCTGCCGGCATTGTAAGGGTCGAAACGAAATAATCGGCGGAGGGCATTTGGTCCGCGACCAAATCCGGATTTCCGCGGGCCGTCGATCAGTTCAGGCGAAGTTCGATATCGACCTTGCGCCAGTGCGCCGGGCTGATAACGCCCAGATGGACCACGCGAACCGTGTGAATCACCGCTTCGATTTCCTGTCGCCAGAAGTCGAGAAAGCGAAGGAGGCGCGGGTATTTCGGCGCGGTGTCCTGGGTCTGCCACAGAAAGCTCTGCAGCAGGCTGGGATGGTCCGGCATGTAGTAGATCACTTCCGCGGTTGTCAGCCGCAGCCCTGTCATCTGGGCGGCAAAATCCCGATCGATATCCGGCATGGCCATCTCCCTGGGTTGGCGCCCGATCCGGTGCGGGATGCGGCGCTCGATAGGGTTCAGAATAGCCGTCAGCGGTGAATTATTCCTGAGCGCGGCGTTTACTGAAGGTCCATCTCCAGGATGATGGTCGCCGGACGCGGCTGATCTGGCTCCGACCCGTCTTCGGGGAAGAGTGGCCAGGCGGCGTTCGCGACCAGCCAGCCACGCCCGTCTGCGAGGTCGATCAGGGTGGGTTCGGTATCGTCCGCCATGTCGGGATGTCCGCGCAGGATAACGTCAACATGCTCGACCGCGCGGCCGGCCGCGTCGAGATCGATCGCCATCACCTGGTGCGGCGTGACGCCATTGCGCACGGCAATCAAACGGCCATCGCGGGTATTGAGGAAGCCGTCTATCCCGATCAGGCTCTCATCGCCGGCGCGGACTTGCGAGACGGAGTGATCTCCCAGATCGATGCGCCATATCCCCATCGCATAGTCGGCGGCGTAGAGCGCGCCATGCGCCAGCGCCAGGCCCTGCAGGCTGACGAAGCGCGGGTCCTCGACCAGAAGCTCGAGCTGGTCGGAGACCGAGTTGAGAACATAGATGCGCGGCCCGGCGCCATCGGAGACATAGACCGTGCCGTCGCGCACGACGAAATCGGCCAGGCGTTCGGCACCGTCAATCTCGAAGCGGCGATAGAGATCGCCCGTGGTCAGGTCGAAGGCGAACAGGGCGGTGCCGGCCTCCTCATCCGCGGCGAGCGGAGTTTGCGGGACCACGCCGGAGGTCGCCCAGACCATGCGGCTGCGATCATCGACTGCAATGCCGAACACCGACCAGAGCCCGTCCGTCCGATCGGCAAACACGATCGGTTCGTCGGGCGCGAAGGGTTCAACCATGAGAATTTCGCGTTCGGCGACCGAGGACAGGAAAATCCGGTCGGTTTCGATATCGACGGCGACGCCCTCGATCAGAGCGTCGGGCCGGTTGATGACGGCAGCACGCTCGGCGCGCCCGGCAGGGGCACGATTGGCGGCGAAACGGCTCTCGACTGCGGCCAGGCGCCCGGCATCCGACGCGGTGAGCGTTTCGGCGGCGTCGCTGGTATCATAGCTGATGCCGGCATCGGCCATGCGCTCAAGAACTTCAAAGGCATCGCCGGGCCGTTCGGCGCGCAAGGCGATGCGAAACAGGCCGCCGAGAATGGCGGGATGGCCGGGTTTGAGATCAAGGGCGGCTTCGAGCATGCGCCGCGCGGCTTCGAAATCACCGGCCCGCAGGGCGCTATTGGCGCCGCCGAACAATTCCATCGCAATGCTCTGGGGTGTCGGGTCCGCGGCGTCATCGCCGGCCTGGAAGCGGGCGAGGGCAGGCATGGCGAACAGGGAGGCGGCCATTGAGGCAGCCAGAAAACTGGGCATGGAGAAGTGTTTACGCATGGTCATGACCCCGATTAATGATCCTGGCCCGTGTCAGGATCGGGGCCGAAGCAAGATGATATTGAGTTTTTCCGCCCCGCAAAGTCACAAGTGCGGTAGGTTGGCCGTTAGAAATCGAGCTCGATCTCGCCCTCATCCTCGACCGGACCGGTGAGAATGACGTGATCATCGCTCTCGCGCCATTCGACATGCAATTCGCCGCCATCGGCCATGATCGAGGCGTGGCGTTCGGCCAGACCGCGCCGGTGTGCGGCAACCAGGGCGGCGCAAGCGCCCGTGCCGCAGGCGGGCGTCAGGCCGGCGCCGCGTTCCCAGACACGCAGACGGATATGGGTCGGGTCATAGATCTGGGCGAAGCCGGCATTGACGCGGTCCGGGAAGGTCGGATCGAACTCGACCTCACGCCCCAGTTTCTCGACCGGCAGGTTTTCGACATCGCGCACGAAGAAGACAGCGTGCGGATTGCCCATATTCACGGCGCCGGGGTTTTCGATCCGGACGCCATCAATCTCGGCGCGGAAATCCAGGCTGATCGTGTCCATTGGCCGTGCGAGCGGAATTTCCTGCCAGTCGAGCTTAGGGACGCCCATATCGACGCTGACCTGCCCGTTGCCCATCCGGCTGGCGTGCAATACCCCGGCCGCCGTGTCGATCGCCAGGGCATTGCGTCCGGTCTCGGCCATCATCTGCCAGGCCGCCGCACGCGTTCCATTGCCGCAGGCGCCGACCTCCTGGCCGTCGCAATTCCAGATCCGCATGAAGGCGTCGGCGCGGTCGGATGTTTCGAGCACAAGTAGTTGATCGAATGGCCAAAGCCGGTCCCATTCGCGGATTCTGGACACGGGGATGGTGACCGGGCCGGACCTGTCGCGCGCATCGGCAAGGATAAAGGCATTGCCGGCGCCATTCATCAATCGCGCTATCATCGTGCTGCGATAGCGCTGACGCGGCTTTACGTCCAGCACATGTCTGGGCTTTACTGCGCCCAAATCAATCAAAGGGGATTCGGCAATGCGTTCAGTTGCGAACAAGTGGATGGCGTCGGCGGGAGCCTTGCTGCTCGCTGCATGCAGTCAGCCAGCCGTGGATAATGGAGATAGCGTGATACCTGACAATGGCTCCACCGGTGCCGGACGGCAGATCGTCCAGATCGATCCGGACAATGATCCCCGCGTCTGGCTCGAGGAAGTCGAGGGCGAAGAGGCCCTTGCCTGGGTCGAGGGCCAGAACGAACGCACGTTTGATCGCCTGCAGGGCGATGAGCGTTATCAGGGCATGTTTGACCAGGCGCTGGCGATCTATCAGAGCGAAGACCGGATTCCGGGCGGCTCCTATTATGGCGGCTATGTGTGGAACTTCTGGCAGGACGAGACCAATACCCATGGTCTGTGGCGCCGCACGACGATGGCCAGCTATCAGACCGAGACGCCCGAGTGGGATGTCGTGCTCGATCTCGATGCACTGTCTGAAGCCGAGGGCAAGAACTGGGTCTGGCGCGGCGCCGATTGCCTCGCACCGGCCTATGAGCAATGCATGATCACCCTGTCTGACGGCGGCTCCGATGCTGCCGTGCGCCGGGAATTCTCGATCTCCGACCGGAATTTTGTCGAAGGCGGGTTTGAAACACCGCAAGCCAAGGGCGGGGTCAGCTGGATCGATTCCGACACCCTGATGGTCGGTCTTGCCACCAACGAGGCCGACACCACCGAGTCGGGCTATCCTTCGGTCGCCTATCGCTGGACCCGCGGAACCGCGCTGGCGGATGCGGTCGAAGTTGTGCGTGGCAATCGCGAGGATGTTGGCCTGTTCAGCTTCCGCGCCGAGGATTTTGACGGCACCGCTTACATCATGGCCTCCCAGGCCGTCACCTTCTACGACACGATCTGGTGGTATCTGCCGGCCGATGCGGCTCCGGTGCAATTGCCGCTGCCAGCCAAGTCGTCGATCAAGGATATCTTCCACGGCCAGTTGATGTTCACCCTCGAAGAGGATTGGACACCGGTCGAGGGCGGCGCCAGCTTTGCGCAAGGCTCTTTGCTGTCGTTTGACATGGCCGAGTTTGCCGCCACGGGCGAATTGCCGGCCGTGCACACCGTCTATGTTCCGCGCGCGCGCCAGTCGCTCGGCGGCATGGGTTCTACCCGCACCGCCTTCCTGGTCGAGATCGACGAGAATGTTGTCGGCGGGCTTGAGGCGTTCCGCTTCAATGATGGTGTCTGGTCGTCGGAAACCATCGAGGTTCCGGCGAATATGACGATTGGTCTGGGCAGCACGAATAGCCATGAAGACCTCGCCTTCATGACAGCTGAGGGCTTCCTGACCCCCGACACGCTGTCGGTGGTCAATTCCGCCGAGCTGACCGTTGAGCCGATCAAGTCGATCCCGGCGCGCTTTGATGCCGAGGGCCTGGTGGTTGAACAGCGTGAAACCGCTTCGACCGATGGCACGATGATCCCGTATTTCGTGGTTCGCCGCGAAGACACGGTGATGGATGGCACAACGCCGACCCTGCTCTACGCCTATGGCGGTTTTCAGATCTCGATCCGTCCGAGCTATTCGGGCAGCCGAGGCCAGCTCTGGCTGGAAAATGGCGGCGCCTATGTTGTTGCCAATATCCGCGGCGGCGGCGAATTCGGACCGGCCTGGCACCAGGCGGGCCTGAAAATGGATCGCCAGCGTATCTATGATGACATGATTGCGGTTGCCGAAGACCTGATCGAGACCGGGCTGACCAGCTCGCGCCATCTGGGGGTTTATGGCGGATCGAATGGCGGCCTGCTGACCGGCGTGATGTATACCCAGCGTCCGGATCTGTGGAATGCCGTCGTCTCGGCCGTGCCTCTGCTCGACATGTTGCGCTACCATACCCTGCTCGCGGGCAATTCATGGATGGGCGAGTATGGCGATCCGGCTGATCCGGATGAAGGCGCTTTCCTGCGCTCGATTTCGCCGTATCACAATGTCGACGCCAATGGCGAATACCCGGAGATCTATCTCTACACCTCGACCAAGGATGACCGGGTTCATCCGGGGCATGCGCGCAAAATGGCGCATTTGCTCTCCGAGCTTGGCTTTCCCTATCTCTATTATGAGAACACGGCCGGCGGTCATGCCGCAGCAGCCAACCTCCGGGAACTGGCCCGGCGTGACGCCCTGCTCTACACCTTCCTGACGCAAAAGCTGATGGATCCGGATGAGCCGGTCGCGCCTGAAGCTGTCGAATAGTCACAGGTCTCAGGATCAGTAAAAACGCCCCCGGAGCTGGCTCCGGGGGCGTCTTTTTTTGACTGGTGCGTGGGTCGCTATTCGCTTTCGAAGGCGAGGTCGACAGGCATGTCATCGGTTGCAGCGCGCCAGAGGAGTGAGGCGACTTGCCAATCACCCTCGACCTTGAACAGGGTGAAGAAATTGACGCCGGAAACCACGGTCTCGCCGGTCAGGCCGCTCACGCCTTCATAAGCCGAGCGCACATAGGCGATCTCGCCATAGACGGTGAGATCCGTCCGCGTCGCCCGCTCGGTGAAGCCGTTATCGATCAGAAACGAGCTGGCGCGCTCGATATAGCCATCGACGGAGAAGGTCCCGCCTTGCCCGGTCCCGTCAGGGCCGGGGCTGACGGCGCCCATCACGGCGCCGGGCAAAAACATGGCGCGCATCGCATCGAAATCGCGCGCTTCGCCGACAGGTCCGGAAATCACCGCATACACGGCGTCGACCCTGGCCTGAACGTCGGCCCGGTCGTCGGCCAGCGCCGTTCCGGCCACCAGGGCGGTGAGGCAGAGTGAACTCGTAATGCTCGTCAGAAATCTGGTCATTGGCAGTATCTCCTCATGAGTGCGCTGCAGCGCGATCACCCGCACCCTAGCGGGTAAGTTTGCGCGCGCCTATTGGGCGAGTGGGCCGCAACGAAATGCGGCGCGCTCCTGGAGCGTCGTTTCGGTGGGGCCCGAGGCACCGACAATGCGGCGGAACAGGGCGATACCGGTTTGGGTGGGTGAGGATATGTTCCGGTCCGCCTCTCCGGGAACGTAGGATTCGAACCGATGGGCCAAGCTGACGGTGGTGAAATCCGCTTCGACGTCACGGTCGCTGATCACGGCGAAATTATTGGAGTTGGCATCATAGAAGCTCAGCGAGGCGTAGCTGCCATCCTCCGGCCAAGGCACCTCGATAAGCAGCGGCACATCGGAAACGTCAAACGGGCAGATCGAATAGAGGATATCCGGGCTCGGACGAACGACTCCACGACTGGTTTCGTCCACGGGTGGCACATGCGTGGCCAGATTGATGCTCGCTCCGCTCGCCGTCACGCGCTCGGTGGCACGCGACATGATGAAGCCGGGAACCCAGTTGAGCGTCAGCCAGAAGCCCAGCAGGCCTGCCAGCAGGAAGGCACCGATGAGGATTGCGCGCTGCATCATGTCTGGCCCTCGCAGGACAGGCGCTCGATGGTGGGCAGTCCTGCCACGGCCGGGTCGGCGGTGATGGCGGCGCTGGCCTGATACAGGCGCAGGGTAAGGGCAAAGGCGCCGGAATTGCGCGAGCTGAGCCAGTAGGAGGGCAGATCCGGCCGGGACGCGGCGATGAGAACCGCCATCGGATCCTCGGCACTGGCGGCCGCATGATCGGCGGTTACCGAGTGAGTATTGTCGCCATTGACGGCCAGGAAATTATCCTCGGCATACAGTGTCATGCTCCACCAGCGGGCATCGGGCTCCCGGGCAAAGCTCACCCGGTAGAGGCAGTCTTCACGCAGCCGGCGGCCCGCATCATCAGTCGTCGCATCGAAATAGACGGTTTCGGAGCGGTTGAGCGCCATCAGGCCACGACGGGCGACGACGGCGCGGATCATCGGGTCGGCATTGGTGTCGCCGATCAGAAGATTGGTCTTCCACGGACCGACGGCCATGCCGCCCATCTCCATCGGTCCGAAAACGAGCCAGGCGGCGGTCGAACCACCGCAAATCAGTCCCGATAATACCGCAAGTCCGGCTTTGATCAGCATGACGCAAAACCTAGAGACGGAAGTGGAGAATGGGAAGACCGGTTTCTTCCGGGCGGGACGTGCGAGCTCTAGGCGGCGCTCGCGCGCGGCGCCATCTGGACCAGCATGGCCTGGATTTGCTGCAGCTTGGCCTTGCCGCCATCGGATCGGGCTTCGCTTTGGCCGCCCGATGATCTGAGCAGGCGGATTGCCCTTGCCTGGGCATCGGCGGCGCATTGACCCTGGGGTAGAGCGCCTGCCGAGGCCAGCTTGAGCAGGCCGGTCGCCTTGTCCAGCGCCGGACGGTCGCCGGCTTCGACGGCGTTCAGGATCTTGCTCTCATCGATGACTTTCATGCCCAGCGCGTCGAATGCGTCTGCCAGCTCCGCCTTCTCGCGCGCGGGATAATGGCCTTTCAGGACACGGCGCTGGTGGGCGGTCAGCGAGGCCAGCCGTTCGAGTGGCTGGTTGGGGCCGCGCAAATACCACGACAGGACAGCCTGTGAGGCCAGCATGCCGTGAACGTAGCCGGCGAGCTTCTGCTTGTTGGTTTCACCGACAAGATTCTCTTCCAGCGACAGCAAGCGCTCAAGTTCCTCGTTTGGATCGCGGGCGCTCTTGATGAGTTCATCGATCGTGTCCGGATGGAGCAGGCGGGCAGATCGCGCGGCAAAGGCCTTGATGAGGGCATCAGTCGGCAGCAGGGAATCCGGGCTCATTACCAGCTTTTGCGCCAATTCACGGGCCAGTCGAACTTCCTCGGCCAGGCTGGTTGGGCGCAGGCGTTTGGGGCGTTGCAACTCGGTCAGAAGGCTGTGGGCAATCACGGTCCGGCAGGCGTCCATTTCGCCCTCACCGATCTTGCGGGCCAGCCGTTTGCAGATGCCTGGCGCGAGCTTCATGGCATCGGCTGTGTGATCACCGTCGAACAGGCAGGTCAGTCGCTCGAGGGTCTCGCCGAGATCGCGGCAAGGGCCCAGCAAGGCGAGCATCCCGGCATCGAAACTGATCACTTCGGCTGCATAACTGTCGATTTCGGCGATCGCGAAGTCCCGCGTTTCGCCCTTGAGCGTCAGTTTGTCAGCCATCTCCATCAAGGCATCGAGCTTATTGCTGTATTTCTTCGCCGATTTGAGCCGGTTCGCCATCGCCGCGCGCAATTGATAGGCGCGTCTGTCGCTGGCATGGATCTCGGTGACGATGTCCTGGAAAGGCTTGGAGTCGGGGAAGTTCGGCAGGCGCTCGGCGCGGGCATCCTGGTAGATCCGCGTCAGGGCCAGTTGAATGAGCTCGTTGAGCTGTTTGACGAAGCCATGCACATTGGCGTCGCTGCCCTTGGCGCTCGCGATTGCCACTTTCTGGACTGCGTGCTGGAGATCAGTCCCTGAGGCTTCAAGCTTTTCCACCAGATCGGGCCGATGCAACAGTTCCATCGGGAGGACCTGCAGGCGTTCGAACCAGGCTGTCAGAACGCGCCGGATCGTGTCGCGGGCATGCGGTTTCGACAAATCATCGGGGGCCAGACAAGGCAGGGTCGCCGCGCCGGTCTTTTCCTCGTCTTCGGCAAACTTTTCATTGCCGAGTTCACAAATGGAGACTGAGCTGAAGGTTCGCGCATCTTCATCAAAGCGCTCTTTGGCGACCCGGACCGAAGCGGTCTTGTTCTTGGCGAAGAGATCGTGCGCGAGCCTGATGGCGGTTTCGCGATCATCATGAGCTTCGTGCAGGGTCCAGGGAGCCTTGCGGTGCTTCTTGAGGAAGACTTCGTAATGGATGTCCGCGGTCATACTAAGCCCCGTGAAATTGCAACCAGATTGGCGCAATAGGCTTAAAAGCATATGAACTCGTGGCATTGTGGCGCTTCATGCTTGGCGTAGAGGCCCTGCCGCGTCTATTCTCCGGAGCGAACACAATATTCAGCACCCGGTTGGCGGTGCAATGGGTGGAGATGGCATGGCTACAATTGCGCTCGTCGATGACGACGAGAACATCATCACCTCGGTTTCGATCTTTCTCGAGGGCGAGGGATATAATGTCCGGACCTATAATGACGGCGCGTCTGCGCTGGCGGCGCTGACCGATGATCCGCCGGATCTTGGCATCTTCGACATCAAGATGCCGCGCATGGACGGGCTGGAACTCCTGCGCCGCCTGCGGCAGTCCTCGAATCTTCCCGTCATCTTCCTGACCTCGAAGGATGACGAGTTCGACGAGGCGCTCGGACTCAATCTCGGTGCCGATGATTATATCGCCAAACCTTTCTCCCAGCGTCTGCTCGGCGAGCGGGTCAAGGCGGTGTTGCGCCGCGCCAGGCTGGCTTCGGAACCCCTGACGCTGACCGGCGGCGAGCCCGGCGATGCCAAGCCGCTCGATCGCGGCAAGCTCCTGCTCGATTCAAACCGCCACGCCTGTTCCTGGGTCGGCGAGCCCGTGCGGTTGACGGTGACGGAATTCCTCATCCTGCAGGCATTGGCGACACGGCCGGGCTATGTGAAGAGCCGCGACAATCTGATGGACGCCGCCTACGACGATCAGGTTTATGTCGATGACCGGACGATCGACAGCCATATCAAGCGGATCCGCAAGAAATTCCGGGAGGTGGATCAGGAATTCGATTCCATCGAAACCCTCTATGGCGTGGGTTACCGGTACAAGGAAGATTGACGTAGCCGACATGCGCGAGACCGTTCGACGCATACGCGCCTTCCTCCGTGGGCTAACGCCGCGGGCGTCGTCGCGTCTGGCGCAGTTGATCCTGATGGCCAATTTCGTGGCCTTGGGTGTGCTGGTCGTCGGCATGCTGGCGCTGACCGAAACGCGCCGGGGCCTGGTCAATGCCAAGCTGGATTCGCTGCGCAGCCAGGGTGAGCTGATCGCCAATGTGCTCGCCGAGGGGGCGTCGGACGGAATTCCGGCTCCCGCCTTGCGCAATGACGATGCTCGCGCCCTTCTGCGGCAACTCTATGTTCCGGCGGAGGCGCGGGTTCTGGTGTTCGACAAGGGCGGTAGCCTGGTCGCCGACAGCCATCTGCTCGCCGATGTGTTCGAAACCTCTGTTCTGCCACCGGCGGGAGCCGACCCCGACGGGGTTGCCGAGACGGCACGCGGCCTGCCGGTCCGCATGCTCGATGGTTTCGCCAATATCCTGCGCTCCCCGGAGGAGCGGGCCACACTCAATCGCGACTTGGATGACGAGGTTCGCCAGGCGATCGCCGGCGATATTGTCGGTGGGGTCCGGCGCGAGGCGGATGGCCGGCGCGTGGTCTCGGTCTCGATCCCGATTCAGCCCGTGCGGGCCATTGTCGGCGTCGTCACCATTGAATCCTACGATCTTGACCGGTTGATCGAGGCTGACCGGCGCGCCCTGCTGCCCTTCATCCTGATTGCGGCGCTGGTGACGGGGATGTCATCGCTGGCGCTCACGGTTTTCATCGCCCGTCCGATACGGCGACTGGCGCGGGCCGCGCACGAGGCCCGGCGGGCAGGTGGCCGGCGCGTGAAAATGCCGGATCTGCGTGCCCGCAAGGATGAGATTGGTGATCTCGGCGTCGCCTTGTCGGAAATGACCGATGCCCTGTATGACCGGCTCGATGCCATTGAGAGCTTCGCCGCCGACGTCGCGCATGAGCTGAAAAACCCGCTGACCTCGATCCGCTCGGCCGCGGAAACCCTGCCGAAAGCCAAGGATGATGTGCGCCGCGACCGCCTGTTGGCCGTCATCACCGCCGATGTGTCGCGACTGGACCGGCTGATCACCGATATTTCGCGCGCCTCCCGCGTTGATGCCGAACTGGCGCGTGAAGACGTCGCGCCGTTCGATCTCGGCGGGCTGCTGCAGAATTTGGCCGAAGTCTATAACGACACCCCGGCCAATCCGACGCCGGTCGTGTATGAGCGCCAGGTCCGCAACAGCCTTGTGCTGGGTCGCGAAGGGCCGCTGGGGCAGGTCTTCCGCAATCTGATCGACAACGCCATCACCTTCAGCCCGGAGGGGGGCAAGGTCTATGTCACTGCGACCCGCGGTCAGCGCGAGCCGCACCCAACCCTGCTCATCACCGTCGATGATGATGGCCCCGGCATTCCGGCGGAAAATCTCGAGGCGGTGTTTGATCGCTTCTATACCGAGCGTCCCGCCGGCGCCGCCTTCGGGACTCATTCCGGTCTCGGCCTGGCGATTTCACGCCAGATCATCAAGGCCCATGGCGGGCGTATCAGGGCGAGCAACAGGCTTGATGCAACAGGCGCTTGCCTGGGCGCTCGCTTCACCGTCGAACTGCCCGCAGCACCGGCCCACTGACAATCATGCTGCTTATGTTGCAAAAAGACGCTTTCCCGACGAGCCAAGCCGCGATTAGATGCACCCCATGATAGGAGTTGTCGTCGTCAGTCATGGCCGCTTGGCCGATGAATTCGTCGCTGCCACAGAACATGTGGTCGGTCCGATGGATGCGTTTCTGGCTGTCTGCATCGGCCCCGACGACGATATGGAAAAGCGTCGAGCCGATATCCGGCAGGCGATTGCCGACGCCGATCGCGGCGAGGGCGTTCTGGTTCTGACCGACATGTTTGGCGGCACGCCGTCGAATCTGGCGATTTCCCTGCTGGAAGCCGGCAAGGTCGAGATTATTGCCGGGGTCAATTTGCCGATGCTGATCAAACTCGCCGAAGCCCGCTCACGCGCCGATCTCGACAGTCTTGCCCGCATGGGTGAGGACGCCGGCAAGCGCTATATCGCGATTGCTTCCGATGTCCTTGAGGGCTCAAGCAAGTGAGTGTGGCCCAGCGCCGCGTGACGATCTGCAATAATCGCGGCTTACACGCTCGCGCGGCCGCGAAATTCGTCGAAATGGCGCAAGGCTATGACGCCGTGATCCACGTCTCGCGCGATGGCGAAACCGTCAATGCCGACTCGATCATGGAATTATTGATGCTCGCCGCGGGCAAGGGTTCCGAGATCGGAATCGAAGCTTCCGGCCAGCAGGCTGAAGCGGTCGCCGATGCGTTGGCCGATCTGGTCGAGGCCGGATTCCACGAAGAGGATTGATGGGCTGCCGCTATCGTGGCCGCCTATTCCGCCGGCTCCCGGTCCTCTTCGATGTCCGGGGCTCCCGGCGCAAAATCACCTGACGCACTCTGCACCATGGGATCGTGATCATCGTCGATCATCGGATCGTCGATTGCTGCGGTCGGCGCCTCAGGGGCTTCTGCCACAGTCTCTTCAACAAGCGCGACCGTTTCGGGGGCGGGTTCGTCCTGACTGTCGTCCGGCGCGGCGGCCGCCTCGACAACTTCATCCGTGCGCTCACTGACGGGTTCATCGACGGGTTCCAGCGCGGGCACGGCCTCGGGCTCGGGTGCGAGCGTGGTCGGCTCATCAGGCTCGACGACACTGGGCGCTGCCGGCGCGTCTGGCTCTGGCGCTGCGAGGACCACAGGCGCAGTTTCAATCGGCGCGGGTGCCGGCGGCATGGGTGGCGGTGCCGCGACGGCCATGGTGCGGTCGTCATCGAGGGTGACGGGTGCGACGGCGTTCTCGGCTGGACTCGTCCGTTCAATATCATTGAGTGCGGCTGCTGCAGCGACGGCCTCCAGGCTTGGCAAGTCGTCATCGACGTCAGCCTGGACTTCTTGCGCGCCAGTTGGTGCGGGCGCGTCAGTATCGGCCTCGCCTTCGCTGGCAGCCTCGGCGGCTACTTCGCCATTGGCGCTGCTCTCCGCGGGATCGGCCGGAGCATTCTCGACCGGTGTTTCTTCGTTCAAAACCGGTTCGTCAGCGGCAGCGATGGTCGCCGCAGCGATTGTTTCAGGCTCGACAATCTCTTCGGTGACGTGCTCTGCAACGGCTTCTGCGTGATCGGGCTCATCGCCCTGGGCGACGGCCGATGCTGCCGCGATCGCTGTGGCGGCCGCTGCTGCAGCAAGGGGCTCGGGGGCGACCGGCTCGGCAGGAGCGGCCTCGAACGTCCGGACGCCTTCTTCAGGCGGGTGACGCAGGACATATTCGGCGAGGCGCTCGACGCGGGCGTTGAAGCGGCCGGCATCGCGGATGCGATTGACGAAGCCGCCGATGATGAAGAGCAGGACTGCGCCACCAATCATCGCCAGGCTGACGACAGGATTGCCCAGGATGGCGCCAGCGAAGACGCAAAGAATGGCCAGTGCCGGCACATAGACCAGACGCCAGGAGCGCGCAAAGAATGCGACAAGGCTGAGGGCGGCAACGGCAAGACCCAGGCCCCATTCGGTGAGCTGTTCCATTGGCACAAAGCCGAGCGCGGATATGCCGTCAAACAGGCCCGGCGACAGGGCTGTTTCCAGCCTCCAGCTCGCGAGGCCGGGCAGGGGCGCACCCAGTTCGGCATAAATGTCGAAGGCTGGCAGGCCGGCCATCATGGCCCCGTTCACCTCGGTGAGGAAACCGTGCAGGCTTGGCCAGGCCACCGCGATGGCAAGCAATGCCAGGGCGAGCACTGACAGCCACCAGTTCAGCGTCCGGGTGACGCCGGAGCGCGCAAGGATATTGGTGGCGTCCGGTGCGGCGCGCATCCAGAGTTCGCGCGAATGATTGATGATGGCGACGGGGCGTGAGCGGCGATTTGGGCCAGACTGAACGCGTAGAACTGTTGCGGTATCGCCCTTTGCAAAGGCGCTCGAGCGCTCGATCAGGCGGATTTCATGTTCGACGCCATCGCCGTCTCTGACACGGCCCGTGCCGGCGTCGGAATTGGAGACTTCCCCGGATACGGTGAAGAAGTCGATGCGACGCGATCCAAAGGATTGCCCGGCATGGGCTGTGGGCAACAGGGACATAACTCAACGCACCTCGTAAAACGCATGGCGGACAAGGCTTGTGCCAATCCGGGCCATTCAGCAGTATCTTATTATCAAGCTTACAAGTTCGGGGCCGAAATTAGAACCTCCCTTATGATGAAGTTTACCACAGGTTTGCCCTTCGCCCGGTCGGCATTCCGATCGCAGGCCACATCGCTGCGCGCGATCATTGCACCGGTCATGCTGCGCGCTAGCTTGCGATCATGATGCGCATCTTGTCCGCCCTCGCCTGTTTCTTGCTCGCTGCCTGTTCAGCGGTGCCTGACGCTCTGGTGCCGAGTTCGTTGTCTGGACCGCGTGGTCCCTTCCGGCCGGTTGATGAATTTCCGACCCCGCCGAATGTCGATTTGATGATCGGCCCGGAAGACTGCCGTGGCTCGACCCTGGCCGCGATCAGCGCGCCCGATCCGATCTATCCGGGCGGGCCGTATTCGCACGGCCGACAGGGCTGGGTGGTGGTGCGCTTCCACGTTTACTCCGATGGCAGTGTGCATCGCGCCAACATCGCTCGCGCTGTCCCCGATGGTCCGTTCAACCGCGCTTCGCTGAGGGCAGTATCCAGCTGGCGGTTCCGCCCGCTCGACGGCGTTAATGTGCTGGAAAATTGTGTTGTGATGTTCGAGTTCCGGGCTGGCGAAGTGCAGATCCGCTAGCGCGCGCAACAAGGCATTCGCGGGTCATAATCCCCGGAAACTTCCCGCTTTTACCCGGAAATTATCGGCGGTTTTCGGGGTTTTAGATAAGTTATTAAGAGATTTGCGGCTGCAGGCATCGCCCGCGAGTCCCCGCATGGTTATCATGGTGATTCGTGTAGGCCTCGAAATACGGGGTAGAGGTCTGCCGCAGGGCGAGATTGATGACCGGACAGACCTTCCAGATCGTGACCCTGATCGTCACACTCGGCGCCGTCGCCTTTGCGTTCGCGACCGGGATGTGGGCTTACCGGCTGACAGCGGGCGCGCGTGCTGCCCAGACTCTCTGGCGCCGGCGTGCCTCGGAACTTGAAGACAAGATTTCCCGCGCCGACAGTGTATTCGGAGCCCATCCAGGCCTGGTTCTGGTCTGGGACGAGCCGCCATTCGATGAATCCGATACCGGCTGGGGCCATCCGCGGATATTCGGGTCGCCGGTTGCCCTGGCCTCGCTGCTGCGCTTCGCCGAAGCGAGCGACGGTCCGGACCCGGCCAGTACGCTGATGGAAGGCTTGGCCGATTATGAGGCCCGCTCGGCCGGCGGCGATGAGACCACCCTGCGTCTGCGCTTCCAGGAGCTGATGCAGCAAGGCAGCCCTTTCTCCCTGACAATTCTCGGCCCCGGCGGCCGGTTTCTTGAAGTCGATGGCCGTGCGGCCGGGACGCAGCTGGTTGTCTGGCTGTCGGATTCCACCATTCGCGGTCTCGAGGAGTCCGGAGCTCGCGGCCGCGTTGAAGAGGCGCAGCGCCTGGTCAGCAAGGACCCGCTCGCCTTCCTCGACATGCTGGGCCGCGCGCCCTTCCCGGCCTGGCGTATGAATGCGACGGGCCGTCTGGAATGGGCCAATGAAGCCTATGTTCAGGCCGTTGAGGCCGGACAGCTCGATGATGTGCTGCAAAAGCAGACCACGCTCGATGCCGGCATGGCCGAGCAGGCGGCCAAGGCGACCGCCAAATCGGACGTGGTGGGCGATACGCGGGTGGTTGTTGTCGCCGGCCGGCGTCGCGCGATGCAATTCCTTGTCTTTCCCGTGTCCGGCGGCGCGGCCGGTTTCGCGCTCGACGTTACCGAGGGCGAGGAGGCGAAGTCCGATCTCTCGCGCTTCCGCCGCGCTCATGACGAGACGCTCAATCACATGGCAGAAGCTGTGGTGGTGTTCGATCGCTCCAAGCGGACTTCTTTCCACAACACCGCTTTTTCCAAACTCTTCAAGCTCGACGAAGCCTGGCTCAACGAGCGACCCGGCCATGGCCAATTGCTCGACCGCATGCGTGAGAAACGCCTCTTGCCGGAACAGGCCGATTTCGCCGACTGGAAAGCCCATGAGCTGGCCCGCTATGAGTCGGCGCCCGGGGATGAAACGCCTGACGAGCTGTGGCCCGTACCCGATGGCCGGACCCTGCGCGTTGCCCGTCAGCGTCACCCGCTCGGCGGCCTGATGTTGATTTTCGAAGACAAGACTGACGAGCTTGCCCTGCGTGCCCGCTACAACACGTTGATCAATGTCCAGCGCGCCACGCTCGACAAGCTGCACGAGGCTGTCGCGGTGTTTGGCGCCAATGGCCGGCTTCAGCTCAATAATAACGCCTTTGAACAATTATGGGGTTTCGACGCCGAGGAGCTCGACGGGCAACCGGATTTCGAGACCGTCGCGGAAACCTGCGCTGCCCTGTATGCCGATGACCGGGTGTGGAATGACATTCGCGGCCGGGTCACGGATCCGAGCCCGCAGGCGCGCAAACAGGTAACCGGCGAGATGCACCGGTCCGATGAACGCGTTCTGACCTATCTGACGCGGCCCTTGCCCGATGGCGCGACGCTGATCTGTTGGGACGACGTCACCGATAGCCGCCGGATCGAGGAGGCGCTGCGCGAGCGCGCCGAGGCACTGGAAACCTCCGAGCGCATCAAGACCGAATTCGTCGAGCATGTGAGCTATCAATTGCGCACGCCACTGACGACGATTGGCGGCTATGCCGACTTGCTCGCCCAGGGCTTTGCCGGCGAGCTGACGGATCGTCAGAAGGAACCGATGGCGGCGATCCAGTCGGCCTCATCGCATCTGGCCAAGCTGATCGATGATATTCTCGACATTGCCGCGATCGATGCCGGCCAGCTCGAACTGGATCTGGGCGACGTCAATCTGGAAGAGGTCGTGCGCGAGGCAGCCGAGCTTGTCGCCGCCCGGGCCGACCATAATTCGGTCAAGCTCGAGGTTCGGATCGAGGGCGATATCGGCCTGTTGCGGGCCGACAGAAACCGGCTGAAACAAGTGGCGATGAATCTGCTGTCCAATGCGCTTCGGCACGTCATGCCCGGTGGCGGAATCACGATTGGTGCCCGCCGTGATGGCGATCAGCTCACCCTGTGGGTCAATGATAATGGCGAGGGTATCGCGCCCGAGAAACAGGCCAGCGTGTTCGACCGCTTCGCTCGCGGTTCACGCGGCGGCGCCGGCCTCGGCCTTGCCCTGGTCAAGGATATCGCTCAGCTGCATGGCGGCTGGGTTGAGCTGAAATCGGAGCCTGGTGAGGGTACTCTGGTGGCGTGTCACCTGCCGGCCGAAGCCCGCAGCGTCGCTACGCCCAGGGAGCTCGACCTCAAGGGTGTTCCGGTCGACGACGATTCGGTGCCTCAGGAGGGTTGAGCCGCTTGGGCGTCAGCCCTGGTGCTGCGGCATGCGGACGATCAACCCGTCCAGATCGTCGGTGACCTTGATCTGGCACGACAGGCGCGATGTTTCCGTAACGCCATCGGCGAAATCGAGCATCGAGTCTTCCATCGCTTCGCGCGAACCGGTCTTTTCGAACCAGGCTGCATCGACAAAGACGTGACAGGTTGCGCAAGCGCAGGCCCCGCCGCAATCGGCGTCGATGCCGGGGACCATGTTGCGGACCGCGCCTTCCATCACCGTCAGGCCGGTGGCGACCTCGATGCTGTGCTCGGTTCCGTTATGCTCGATATAGGTAATCTTGGCCATGCGACGCTCCGGTTCTGCGGGTTGGAAATGAACAGCGTTCACTGTGATGTCAAGATTCAGCTTCACCGCTTGCGGTCATCGCCGGGCTTCGTTAAGCGCGAAGCATGACCCATTCGCGCAACCTTGCCTTGACCGACCTTGCTGCGACCGCGGCGCTGGGCCATCGCCTTGCGGCGGTGCTGGTGGCCGGAGATGTGGTTCTCCTGCAAGGCGATCTCGGTGCCGGCAAGACGACATTGGCGCGCCAGATCATCGCCGACCTGTGTGGCATCGAGGATGCGCCCAGCCCGACCTATACCCTGGTTCAGGTCTATGAGACCGCCAACGATATTCCGCTCTGGCATGTCGACCTTTACCGGATCGAGGCGCCCGGCGAGCTCGAAGAGCTCGGACTCGATGATGCATTTGACGACGCCATCACGCTGATCGAATGGCCTGAACGGCTCGGCAATGCGCGCCCGGCTGATCGGCTGGAGATTTCCATAGCCATGGCGGGCGCTGGCGTGGACACTGTCCGCAACGCCCGGATCACAGGGTTTGGAAGCTGGGAGACCCGCCTTGACGACATCTGATCGCGACCAGGCACGCGCCGCATTTCTTGACCGGGCCGGATGGGGCGGGATTGCTCCCGCCGCGCTGCCCGGTGATGCCTCGACACGTCGGTATTTCCGCCTCGCGCGCGGCGATGAGTGCGTGATGTTGATGGACGCGCCGGCGCGCGCCGAAGCGCCCGTCTGCCCGCCGGGTGCATCGCCAGAGGAACGTGCGGCACTTGGCTATAATGCGCAGGCGCGTCTGGCCGGATCGAATCTCGTCGCCTTTGCCGGCCTCGCCAATGCGTTGGGCGAGCGCGGGTTCTCGACGCCTCGCATCCTGGCCAGCGATCCCGATCAGGGTTTTCTTTTGCTCGAGGATCTCGGCGATGCGCTCTATGCGCGGCTTCTGCCGGGCAAAATGCATGAGGGCCGGCTGTATTCCGAGGCGGTCGACACCCTGGCGGCGATTTACCGCTCCAGCTTTTCCGACAGAGTCGCCCTGGACGGTCAGGACTGGCCGCTCCTGCCCTATGACGCCGTGGCGCTGACCGCCGAGGCCAATCTCTTCCTCGACTGGTTTGCTGGCCAGCATGCGGGGCTGACAATCGATGAGACGGCACGCGCCGAGTGGGCCGAGATCTGGGCCCGCGCCTTCCGGCGGCTGGAGACTTGCGCTCCCGGCCTGGTTCTGCGTGATTTCCATGCCGAAAACCTGATCCACCTGCCTGAACGCGAGGGTCATGGCCGGGTTGGTCTGCTTGATTTCCAGGACGCCGTGATCGGGCATCCGGCCTATGATCTGGTTTCGCTGATCGAGGATGCGCGACGCAATGTCGATCGCAAGCTGGCGATTCCGCTCAAGGCCCGCTTTGTCGAAAGGGCCGGGATCGAGGATCCTGCCGGTTTCGACGCGGCCTATGCCGTGCTTGGTGCCCAGCGCAATGCGAAAATTCTCGGGATCTTCGTTCGGCTTGCCGTGCGTGATGGCAAGCAGCGCTATCTCGACCTGCTGCCGCGCGTTGCCCGTCACTATGTCGGAAATCTGCAGCATCCGGCGCTGATGCCGCTCCTGATGTGGACCAAGACCCACGCGCCCTGCGTCTTCACGGAAGCCCACAAATGATTGAGATCAACACCGGCATGGCTCTGGCCGCCGGGCTGGGCACCAGAATGCGTCCGCTCACCAATGATCGGCCCAAGGCGCTGGTCGAAGTTGGTGGCCAGGTCTTGCTCGACTGGGCGCTTGATCGTTTCGAGGCGGCTGGCGTGCAGCGGACCATCATCAATGTCCATCATTTCGCCGACGCGATGGAGGCGCATATCCATGCCCATCCCCGCGCCGCCAGCCTGACGGTGTCGGACGAGCGCGATGCGGTGCTGGAAACCGGTGGCGGCGTCGTCAAGGCGCTGCCCCTGCTGGGCGCGGACCCGGTCTTCATCTCCAATATCGACGCGATCTGGGTTGATGGTGCCGAGCCCGAGCTGGATCGTATGCGCGCCGCATGGGATGCTGAGCGGATGGATGTTCTGCTACTGCTCGCCCCCATGCAGGCGACGCTCGGATTTGATGGCGCAGGCGATTTCTTCCTCGGTGAGGATGGCCGTGTCGCATGGCGCGCCGAGGCTGCCAGCGCGCCCTTCGCCTATGCCGGTGTCCAGATCATGAAGCCGTCCATCCTGGCGGGCCGCCAGCCGACGCGGTTCTCAATGACCGAGGTCTGGCGTGATCTTGTGGCGCAAGGTCGCGTCTTTGGCCTGCCGATGAAGAGTTTCTGGATGCATGTCGGCGACCCGCAGGCGGTGGCGGCGGCCGAGGCGCATCTAGCCGGGTGAGCGGGAGCCTGTTTGATACGCCGGCCCCGCGCCTCTTCACCCTGCCACCCCAGGCGGACTTCCTGCGCTCGATCGCCAGCCGCCTGCGGCTTGAATTCAATGTTGAAACCCATCCCGACGCGCTGACGCGTGTGCTGATCCTGACCCCGACGCGCCGTGCCGCCAAGGCGCTTGGCGATGCCTTTGCGGCAGAGGCAGGCAATGGTGTTGCCCTGCTGCCCATGATCCGGCCATTGGGCGATATCGATGTCGATGATCCGCCGTTTGAACCGGGTGAACTGGCCGGGATCGCGCCACCGGCCGTCTCCAACTCGCGCCGCCGCTTCGAGCTGGCGCGCCTGATCCTGGCCAAGGAAGCCGCACTGGGGCGCGAGATCGGCATGGGCGGTGCGCTCGCCCTGGCCGAACCGCTGGGCGCCTTGCTCGATGATCTGGCAACCGAGGATGTGAAGGATTTCTCAGTCCTCGACGCGGCCTTGCAGGAGCATCTGCCGGCCGACCGCCGCGAGGCCATCGAATTCCTCAATATTGTCGGCACGATCTGGCCAATGCGGCTGCAAGAGCTCGGACTGGTCGACAGCGCCGCGCGGCGTTCCATCGTGCTCGGTGCTCTTGTCGAGCGTTGGCAGCGCCAGGCGCCGTCGCACCCGGTTCTGGTGGTCGGCTCGACGGGCTCGATCCCGGCGGCGCGCGCGGTGATGCAATGTGTCGCTCAGCTGCCACAAGGCGCGGTCGTCCTGCCGGGTTTCGACTGGGACGCCGATGACGAGGCCTGGGACAATATCGATGATGCCCACCCGCAATGGGCGATGCGCGATTTCGTGGCGACACTCGGTGTTGCGCGGCGCGATGTGCAGGCCTGGCCCGGTTCGGCCGAGGAAGCGCCGGCGCGGGCGCGTCGGCGGGTGATTGCCGAATCCCTGCGGCCGGCCGAAGTCACCGATGGCTGGTTGGGCCGGGTGGCGCGGCTGACCGAGGAGTTTGGCGAGGATTTCTTCGCCCGCGGCCTTGATGGCCTGTCGCTGATCGAGGCGCCCGATCTGTTGGCCGAAGCGCGTATCTGTGCGCTGCTGTTGCGCGAAACGCTCGAGACACCGGGCAAGACCGCAATTCTGGTCACGCCTGATCGCGGTCTGGCACGGCGCGTGGCGGCGGAGATGGACCGCTTCGGTGTCCGGCTTGATGATTCCGGCGGCGCCGCCTTGTCCGAAACTCATGCCGGTGCCTTCCTGTCCCGCTTGCTCGATGTCGCCGAGGATGCCGGCAGTGTCGTGGCATTGTCGTCCCTGTGGGGTTCACCCCTGTTTGCCGCCGGGCTTGAGCGCGGGTTGGTGCATGGTGTGCTCGGGAAGTTCGAGGCCGAAGCCCTGCGCGGTGTCCGGCCCGGCCGCGATCTCGCCTCGGTGCGCGCCCGCCTGGATGGCAAATACGTCAATCTGTTCGATGATGATCGCGCTGTGATCGAGGCCATTCTGACGCAAATGGAAGCGGCGATGGCGCCGCTCGGGCCGGATGAATTGCATCCCGCGGCGATCTGGGCCGAACGCCATGCCCGCGCCGCCGAGGCGCTGGCATCGAGCGCCGATCGCGACGGGGCTGTGCGGCTCTGGTCGGGCGAGGGCGGAGAGGCGGCAGCCGGCGTCTTGCGTGAATTGCTCGGCGAGACCGAGAGCCTGCCGCCGATGCGGTTGTTTGAATATGCCGACGCGTTTCGCGAACTGGTGCGGGCGCGCCGTGTGCCGCCCCGGCTGGGCGTGCATCCGCGCCTGCAAGTGCTCGGCCCGCTCGAGGCGCGCCTGATCGGGGCTGACCGGATTGTGCTGGCCGGCCTCAATGAAGGCGTCTGGCCAGCGGGGCTTGGGGTCGATCCATGGCTCTCCGCCGGAATGCGCAAGGCGCTGAAACTGGGGGCTCCGGAACGCCGGCATGGTCTGGCGGCGCATGATTTCGCGCAACTCGCCTGTGGCAGCGAAGTGTTTTTGACCCGCGCTACCAAGGCCGATGGCGCACCGACCGTCGCCTCGCGCTGGGTCTGGCGGCTGAAGACCCTGGTCGAAGGCGCGATGGGGCGCGAGGCCGCGGCCAAGGCGTTGGAGCCGGCCGAGCCCTATGCGGCAATCGCCCGCGATCTCAACGCGCCCGGCCTCGGGCCGAAGCCGGCCCCGAAGCCGGAACCGCGGCCAGCGGTCAGCGCGCGGCCACGCCGCCTGTCGATCACCGAGATCCGCACCTGGGTGCGCGACCCGTATTCCATCTATGCCCGCCGTATTCTCGGGATTGACCGGCTTGACCCGGCCGACATGCCGATCGGCGCGCGCGAGCGTGGGACCGCCTTGCACGATGCGTTGCACGAGGCCTTCAAGGGCTGGAAGGATGTGCTGCCCGAGGACGCCGAGGCGCAATTGGTCGAGGTCTCGCAGCGGTATCTGGTCAAGGCCGGCTTTGCGCCGGAGGAGCTGGTGGTCGAACTGCCGCGCTTTGCCCGCGCCGCACGCTGGCTGGTGGCCTGGGAGCGCGCCCGCCGCGCCGAGGGCATCACCATCGCCGAGCTGGAAATCAAGGGTGAGTTGACCCTCGACATGCCGGGCGGCGACTGGGTGTTGAATGGCCGGTCCGACCGCTTTGACCGTCATGGTGATGGCCGCATCGACGTGATCGATTACAAGACTGGCGGCGCAGCGACGGCGAAAGAAGTGGCCGCCGGTTTCGATCCGCAATTGCCACTGACCGCCGCGATGGCGCGCGAGGCCGGTGTCTTCAAGGACTTCGCCGGCGACCCCGCCGGGCTCTATTATGTGCGCCTGCCCGGCAATGCCGTGGGCGGCGTGGAAACGCGGATCGACAGCACCAAAGCCACCCCCTCCGCGGCCGAGATGGCGGATCAGGCGATCGCCGAATTGCGCGAATGGATCACTCGTTTCGACGACGAAACGGAACCCTATCTCTCCCAGCCGCGCGCGAAATACGTCAATGATTACGGCGATTACGATCATCTCGCACGGCGCGGCGAATGGGCCAGCGCACCTGCTGGCGGCGAAGACGGAGGCGGCGAGACATGAGCGAGCCCGGCTTCGACCCCGCCATCATCAAGAGCGCCACCGCCGAGCAGGACCGCGCCGCCGATCCGGTCGCCAGCGTATTCGTCGAGGCCAATGCCGGTTCCGGCAAGACCCGGGTTCTGGTCAACCGCGTGATCAATATCCTGCTCGACGAGACCAAGCCGGACCGGATCCTGTGCGTGACCTATACCAAGGCTGCCGCTGCCGAGATGAAGGAACGCCTGTTTGACCGGCTGGGTCGCTGGTCGGTGATGCCGGACGACAAGCTCGGCGATGCACTTGGAAAGCTCGGCCACAACCGTCGAGACGCGGCCTTTCTCGCCTCGGCGCGCAAGCTGTTCGCGATGGCGCTGGAGACGCCGGGCGGTCTGAAAATCCAGACCATTCACGCCTTCTGCGAAAACCTGCTGCGCCGCTTTCCGCTCGAGGCCGGCGCGCCGCCGGGCTTCAAGACGCTGGATGATAGCGAGGCGGCCAAAGTGGTCGAGGCGGCGCGGCGGCGCACCTTGCTACGGCTGGATCGCGAGACCGTCGATACGCTGTTGCAGGCGGGCGGCCCCGATGCGTTGGGCAATATCCTGCGCTGGACCCGCTTCAATCGCCACAAGCTGAGCGACGCGCTCGAACAGGCTGGCGATAGAGATGCGCTGATCAGCCAGATGTATGCGCTGTTCAATCTGGTGCCCGGCACCCGTTCGGCGATTTTGAAAGCCGAGGCCTGGGCTGCTGCACCGCATGCGCATCTGGTCGAAGCGGTGATCGCGCTGCGCAATTACGGCACGTCGAGTGATCACAAGACAGCCACCGCTCTCGACGCAGCGCTGAAAGCGGCATCGCTGGACCTGGCCTATGATGCCTGCCTGCCGGCCTGGTTTATCACCAATGGTGAAGGTAGCCGTGCGAAATCCCTTATCACCAAACCCTGCGCCAAGGCCGCGCCGAGCTTGCCCGACCTGTTCGAAGCCGAGGCCGAGCGTCTGGAACTGGCGCGCGATGGTGTGCGTGCGGCACAGGTGGCCGAGGCGAGCGCGGCGGCGTTGCGCGTCGCGACGCTGTTCCTCGAGGCCTATGATGCCGAGATGCTGCGGCGCCGGGCGCTTGATTTTGACGACCTCATCGTGCTGTCGGGCAATCTGTTGAGCGCTGCCAACGCCTTCTCGGGCTGGGTCGGCTACAAGCTCGATGGCCGCCTCGCGCATGCCCTCGTCGATGAGGCCCAGGACACGGCGCCGCGGCAATGGGACATGATCGGGTCGCTGACGGCGGAATTCTTCGCCGGCAAGGGTGCCAATGAAGACCGGCGCACCCTGTTTGTGGTCGGCGACGAGAAGCAGTCGATCTATTCCTTCCAGGGCGCTGAACCGGCCCGCTTCATCGCCGAGGGCGATGCGCTGGGTGAACGCGCCGATGCAGCGGGTTTGAAGTTTGTGCGGCCCGGACTTGATGTCAGCTTCCGCTCGGCCCCGGAAATCCTGAGCGCGGTCGACCAGGCATTCGCGCCGATCGCCGCCAGCGCGCCGGAAACCAAATTCGTTAGTACCGACCCGGCGCGCCCCTTCGCTTTCTATCACGCCCACAAGGCGGCACGCACCGGCACGCCGGGCTGTGTCGAGTTCTGGCCGGCTGTGCCCAAACCGGATGCGGTCGAGGAAAGCTCGATCTTCGATCCGGTCGATGCGCCCGGCCGTGGTTCGGCGCGCGATATCCTGGCCCAGACCATTGCTGCGGAAATTCGCGCGATGATCGATCGCGGTGATGCAGTCTGGGAGGAAACGGACGGCCGGTTCTGGCAGCGGCCGGTGCAGCCAAAGGATATCGCCATCCTGGTCTGGCGGCGCACGGGCGGTTTCTTCGAGGAAGTGATCCGTCAGCTCAAACTGGCTCGCGTGCCGGTCGCCGGCGCTGACCGCATGGTGTTGCGCGAGCAGACGGTGGTGAAGGATTTGCTGGCGCTGGGGCGGCTGGCGATCACGCCAGGTGATGATCTCGCCTTGGCGGAATTGCTCAAATCCCCCTTCTTTGACCCGGTTTCCAGCCAGATCCCGCCGATCGATGACGCGGCACTGTTCGATCTGGCGGCTAGCCGGCGCAATACTCATCGGGGTTCGCTATGGAATGCGCTCTTCACTTCAGACGATCCGCGCTTTGCCGAAGCGAAGGACGCGCTGACCAGCTGGCGCAACAAGGCCGATAGCGAAGGCCTGTATGACGTTTATTCCGGCTTTCTGAACGCACGTACCTCGACCGGCGAGAGCCGCTGGGCGCGGGTATTGGCGCGGCTCGGCGAGGAGGCGCGCGATCCGGCGGAAGTCTTCCTGGCGCGCGCACTCGACCATGAGCGCGAGCATGGCGGGGCGATGGCCAGCTTCATTGCCTCGCTGCAGGGCGAAGAGACCCAGCTCAAGCGCGAAATGAGCACTGACCGGGATGAAGTCCAGGTTATGACGATTCACGCCTCCAAGGGGCTGGAGCGGCCGGTGATCATTCTGCCCGACACGACGCGTTCGCCAGCAACCGGCAAGGGCGAACCCATTTTCGGTCATCCCGATGTCGGCTTGATCTGGTCCCAGCGGAAGGCGGAGGATCCGCCGGTGGTTGCCGCATTGCGCGAACTGGCCGCAGCCAAGGTCCAGGCCGAGCATGGACGCCTGCTTTATGTCGCGCTGACGCGCGCGCGTGACCGGCTGATCGTCTGTGGCTGGCGCCAGGGCAATGGACAGGGCGGGTCCGTGGCGAAGGATAGCTGGTACACGCAATTGGCCGCGCAATGGTCTGGCGAAGACTGGGCCGAGTTCGAGACGCCGCTCTCGGCGCGGGTTGAGGGCATCGGCGCCGGCTTGCGGCTGGGTCAGGCACCAGCCGCGCTCGGCGCATATGATCGCGATGCGGGTCTGACCGTGTCGCTGCCCGGATGGGCGCTTGTGCCGGCCATTGCCGAAGCCGGCGGATTGCGGGCCATCGCACCCTCGCGGTTGATGGCCGATGATGAAACGGCGGAATCCGTGATCTCGCCCCTGCTCGATCCCGGCGGCCAGCGCTTCCGACGCGGCGAAGTGATCCATAAATTGCTCGAAACCCTGCCCGACCTTGACCAGGCCCGCCGCCGTGAGGCCGCGACCCGCTTTGTCGGGGCCCAGCCCGATCTCGACGCCGGCACCCGGTCGGTGATTATCGAGGAAACGCTTGGTATTCTCGATCATCCCGATTTCGCCGCCCTGTTCGGGCCGGGCAGCCGGGCCGAGGTCGCACTGACGGGCACGGCGCCGGGACTGCCGCCGGGCACGAGGGTGCGCGGCCAGGTCGACCGGCTGGTAGTGACTGATCACGAAGTCCTGATCGTTGACTACAAGACCAACCGCCCGCCACCAGTCGATCTTGGCGGTGTTGCGCGGGTCTATCTCGGTCAGATGGCCGCCTACCGGGCCTTGCTGCGCAGCCTGCACCCCGGCAAGACGGTGCGGTGCGCCCTGCTGTGGACTGATGCGGCGCGTCTGATGGAACTCCCCGCAGAGTTGATGGACGGTGTCCTGTCAGGTGCAAACTCTTGACGATTGACCCGGCGCTGCTTACCTCACGCTCCATCAAATGAGTTCGGAACAACCGGGCTCGCCACGAACAAAGGAGTAGCCCATGGCGACGAAAGCGGTCAGCGATGATTCCTTCGAGTCTGACGTCCTCAACGCGGATCGTCCCGTGCTTGTCGATTTCTGGGCCGAATGGTGCGGTCCGTGCAAGCAGATTGCACCCGCGCTTGAAGAATTGGCCGAGGAAATGGCCGGCGAACTCACCGTTGCCAAGGTGAATATCGATGATCATCCGATGACCCCCGGCAAGTACGGCGTTCGCGGCATCCCGACCCTGATGATTTTCAAGGGCGGCCAAGTGGCCTCCACGAAAATCGGTGCGATGGCCAAGGGCAAGATCACCGAATGGGTTCGCGAGACACTCTCCGCGTAATCCGCACGCATTCGCGGCCGCCTCCGCGGTTGCCAGATAAAGAAACGGGCTCCATCGCGGGGCCCGTTTTCTTATGCCTGCATGTGGGGCAACGCGGCGATCAGCCCGGCGTTTGATGCGGCGCTGACCCGCCGAGCGCCAGGGCTTCGCCGGCGAGGTAGAGCGAGCCACCGATCAGGATGCGCGGTGCCGGGACTTCCCTGGCGGCATTCTTCATCGCCAGCAGCAGGCTGGCAGCGACCTCCGCCTTCAGGCCCACCGCATTGGAACAGGCGGCGACTTGTTCGGCCGATTGCGAACCGCCGCGTCCGGACTTGAACTCGACGGCGATCAGTCGCCGGGCCAGTCCGGCAAATTGCGAACACCAGCCTTCGACATCCTTGTTGGGCGAGAAGCCGGCAATGATCACCAGCGGCCGGTCCTCGCGCTCATCCATGTCGGCGAGGGCGTGGGAGAGGGCGGCCGCGGCGGCGGGGTTATGGCCACCATCGAGCCAGAGTTCGGCGTGATGGCTGCGGGCAATTTCGCCCAGCGGGCCGCGCGTGATGTTTTGCAGGCGGGCTGGCCAGCTGGCATGGGCGATGCCGTCGGCGACGCATTTCTCCGGCCATTGCAGCACGGCGGCGCAGGCGGCGGCGGCACCGGCATTGTCGATCTGGTGCGGGCCGATCAGGCCCGGGCTTGGCAAATCCCAGACCCGGCTCTCATCTTCGTAGGTCAGTCGGCCATGTTGTTGATAAGCGCGGTAATCCTGACCCCAGACATAAGCCAGGGCGCCGACGCGGCGCGCTTCCTTCAGCAGGGCGGCCTCGGCTTCCGGATCCTGGCGGCCGATAATGGTCGGGACACCGAACTTGCAGATTCCGGCCTTTTCGTGCGCGATCATGCCGATCTCATGACCAAGGAATTCCTGGTGATCCAGACCTATCGCGGTGATGACACACAAAACTGGCTTTGCAATCACATTGGTGGCGTCAAACCTGCCCCCCAGCCCCACTTCGAGAATCAGAAGATCGGCCGGGTGTTCGCTGAACAGCAGGAAGGCTGCGGCCGTCGTGATCTCGAAGAAAGTGATCGGTTCGCCGAAATTCGCCGCCTCGCAGCGTGCGAAGGCCTCGATCAGGGCCTGGTCGCCGACCGGCTGGCTGTCGATCTGGATGCGTTCGTTGAAATCGACCAGATGGGGCGAGGTGTAAACATGGACTTTCTGACCATTGGCGCGGGCCATATGGGCCAGATAGGCGCAGGTCGAACCTTTGCCATTCGTGCCGGCGACATGGATGGTCGGTGGCAGTTGGTCCTGGGGGTTTCCAAGCGCCGTCAGCAGGCGTTGCAGCCGTCCCAGCGACAGGTCGATTGTCTTGGGGTGCAGCCGTCCAAGCCGCGTCAGCGCATCGTCAACGTCCTGGCGTCGGGCGCTCATGCGATCCTCCGTCCGCCGCCACATGATCGGGCGATGGCGGCGCCAGGCGGGCGGGTGTGGAGGCGCTGGGCCGTTTCAGCAGAACACGCAGCATGCGCGCCAGCGTCGCCGGAATTTCGTGGCGGTGAACGACCTGGTCGATCATGCCCTTCTCCAGCAGGTATTCGGCGCGCTGAAAGCCCTCGGGGAGTTTTTCGCGGATGGTCTGCTCGATAACCCGCGGGCCGGCAAAACCGATCAGCGCGCCCGGTTCGGCAATCTGGACATCGCCGAGCATGGCATAGGAGGCGGTGACGCCGCCCGTAGTGGGATCGGTCAGCACGACGATATAGGGCAGGCCGGCATCGCGCATCATCTCGACGGCAATCGTGGTGCGCGGCATCTGCATCAGCGACAGGGCGCCTTCCTGCATACGTGCGCCACCGGCGGCGGTGAAGACGATCAATGGTGCGCGCTTGGCAATCGCGGTCTCGGCCGCCTTGATGAAGCTCTCACCGGCGGCCATGCCGAGCGAGCCGCCCATGAAGGCGAAATTCTGCACC
>TARA_R110000868_G_scaffold259361_6_pt1 | contig 34653 bp, 23 predicted proteins | sample TARA_R110000868 | Tara Oceans TARA_R110000868 (sample SAMEA4397489) | marine metagenome | biome: Polar Biome; feature: [SRF] surface water layer (ENVO:00010504); material: water (ENVO:00002006), including particulate matter (ENVO:01000060) such as... | depth 5 m | reverse complement strand
AACACCTCCACACCAGGAAGGATTTTCGCAATGTCGCTAGAACATCATCTTCGCAACGAGGCTCGCTTTGATAATGTGTCGAACTGGAAGATGTATGCTTTTCAGTTTGAAGAAGAATACAAAGAAGGTATTGAAGCAATCTCTATCGAGATTTCAAATTCGCACGATCTGTTTTTTGGAAATTTGTGGTTATATCGAACCATAAGAGTGGAAACCCCAAAACGTTTTGGGGTACGTCTCTGGAATTCTAGGAACATCGAAATCAGAAACCTTCGCAATTATACTCAAAAATTGTGGGTAAACGAGTTTCCTTTGTGGGATGTGAACAAAGAGCTTGCCGTGTATCCATGGCATTTTGCTAAGCTAACAATAACAGGTAATGAAGAACCAAATTTAGTCTCAGATTTTCAGATAGGAGAAGTTAATCGTCTGGCTTCTGGATTTGATTTCGCTCTAGGACTCACTTCAGACAGCAAAGGAAACATCTACTTTGGTGAAACCAAGAAGAGAAGAATTTACAAATGGTCAGTGGAAACTAACACGGTTGCGTTACTTACTGATTTCCCTTTCCAGCCTTTTGCCTTAGGCGTAGATTCGGAGGACAATTTGTTAGTGGTTGCGAGGTACGATCCTCAGCCTGGTTATTTGGTGAACGGAGAACAAGAACGAGTGAAGCGATTACCTGATGATAACGAAGCCTACAGTAGCTGGGGAAACAGTGGTTGGGCGTCCTATACCTATTCCATCGATCCAAATGATCCTGACAACACCTTTAAAGTGATGCCCAGAGTTGCCACGGCAGAGATCAAAGAAATCAGCAAAACCTATTATCCTTCTGGAAGATGGCATTATACCTTTGATGAAGCCGCTACTTATTACCCCGATTCTGCTTTTGTGGCCCCTGATGGAAAAACTTACATCCAGGAAGTATATGATATTGGAAGAACAGCAGATTTAAATGCAGCAGTCCCAGGGGGAGTTATTTATGCTATGGATGAAATTAATATGAGAACCGTAAAAATGGATGTAGGCGAAAAGGGAAAACTATCTAATCTTAGGGAAGTTCTGCCTCGTGGACAGTACAGTACCGCCATAGATAAAGATGGAAACCTCTATGTAGCGGACGGGCAAATATTTGTCTATGACCAAGATATGAATGAAATAAACCGAATCAATTTAACCGAGCGGCCGTTGTCGATTACGTTTGGTGGGAAAGACGGAAATATCCTGTTTATTACCACGGTTAATTCGTTGTTTGGAGTGAGGGTGAAGTGAGTTCAATTAACAACCAAGTATGATTCAATTACGAATGGAAGAATAGATTTTAAGTATTGAATTATATAATCTTAGGGAGTGGTGAAGTGTTTATCAATAATATGTTGGTGCAATAAAACTCACAAAGAAAATGGCTTCCACAGTACAAAATTTTGGAAATACAGCTAAAGATTTTTCCCCTCGTCACGTAGCTCTGCTGCGTGATACCTTTTGGAAGCTCTGCTTCCCTTGCCCATCCTGTCGTTTCAGCATCTGTAAAGCCAACAACTTTGAGGTAGCTTGTCTTCAAATCAAAGAACCACTCACTACATATTCTGGATCAAGCCCGGAATGACAACGTTTGGTTCACTCTTACTCTCATTAAGTAACTCCAAAGAGGGACGGGTTGGCTTTAATAAAACTTCTTGCCACTCTTTCCATACTCAACCAAAATATTAGCGGGTTTAAACCTCGACCCGAATTTTTCAGCGAATTCGTTCAATCTATCCACAACAGTTTGTACTCCAATCTGATCTATATATCGGAATGGACCACCAGTGAAAGGAGGGAATCCTAATCCAAGAATAGCTCCGATATCTCCATCGGTTGGGGATTTCAAGATGTTTTCTTCCAAACAATAAGCCGCTTCATTTACCATCATCAAAGCCATGCGTTGTTGAGCTGTTTCAGTATCTGGGTTAGAACGTGAGCTTCCCCCAAAGAAAGAGTAGATTTCAGAATTAGCTTCCTTTTTTTTTCCTTCGTAAGTATAAACCCCCTTTTTGTTCTTTCGACCTAGATATCCTGCATCCATTAATTCCTGAGCTTTTGTGGAAGATTTTCCACCTCTCGCATTAAAGATAGGAGCCATGGTTTCACCTACATGCGCACCTACATCAATGCCGACTTCGTCGAGTAATGCCATCGGTCCAACGGGATAGCCAAACTGTTTCATAATTTTATCTAGGAACTCGATGGAGGAGCCTTCTTCGAGTAAAAGCAACGCCTCGTTCATATAAGGAGCTAGAATCCGAGTGGTATAAAATCCTGGTCCATCATTTACAACGATAACCGTTTTGCCTTGCTTAACTCCCACTTCATAGGCAGTTGCAGTAACCCAATCAGCGGTTTGTGGAGTAGTTATGATTTCCAATAATGGCATTTTTTGAACAGGAGAGAAATAATGCATCCCGATTATATTTTCAGGACGTTTGGCACCTTTAGCAATTTCAGAAATTGGAAGCGACGAAGTGTTGGATGCAAAAATACAGTTATCATCTGTAACAGCCTCAATCTGTTCGACAATCTTACGCTTTAAATCTAAATCTTCAAAAACGGCTTCAATCACCAAATCAACTTTTCCAAAAGCGTCATAGGAATCAGTTCCAGTAACCTTTGCCGCAGTTTGATCACGCTCAAACGTAGTAATAATTTTCTTCTTTGATTTCTCGTTGAGAGCATCCCAAATTACCTTTTCGCCTTTGGCAGCAGCTTCAATACTTTGATCTTTTAGCAATACCGAATATCCGCCTTTATTGATGCTGACATCAGCAATTCCCGAACCCATAAGTCCAGCGCCAAGCACACCAATAGTATTGACTGATTTAACTTTATCTTCGAAAGGGTTTTTCTTTGCATCTGTTATTCCAAAGAACAAATTTACCAATGCTCTAGATTCGAAAGTTGCCCCAGCTTCTCCAAAAAGTTTGGCTTCATTTTCTAACCCTTTTTTGAGTCCATTTTTGTAACCGAATTTTACGGCTTCTATGATCATCAATGGAGAGGGATAATTTCCTTTCGTTTGTCCCAGCGTTTTTTTCTTTGCTTGGGAGAAAATGATATTCCGACCAATTGGATTCCCTTCAAGTATTTTCTCTACAAACGACCGTTTATCCTTTCTCTTAAATGAGTTAGATCTAGATCCCGATAGTTTATGAACGGCTTTAATGGCCACTTCTTCTAAAGCGTCTTTATGGGTGAGTTCATCAATCAAACCGATACTTTTGGCTTTTCGGGCAAAAATATTTCCTCCGGTAAGCATGTAGCTCAATGCCTTTTGTATTCCAATCAATCTAGGTAGCCTTTGAGTTCCTCCAGTACCAGGAATGACTCCAAGTTTAACTTCAGGGAGCGCCATCATGGTTTTAGGGTGATTGGTTGCAATTCGGTAATCCGAGGCTAAGGAAAGCTCTAAACCTCCTCCCATACAACTTCCATGAATTGCTACAACAAAAGGTTTTGTTGAGGTTTCAATTTTATTCAGAATGGTATGTCCATCTTTACTGAGTTGCTCTAAATCTTCAGCGGTTTCCCGAGCTTTGAACATGTCTATATCAGCACCGGCAATAAAATTATTTTCTTTTCCACTGATAAGAACAGCTCCTTTTAATTCAGAATCAGATTCTAAGCGATCTAGAAATGACTCAAATTCTGCCATCATAGATTCGTCAAGTGTATTCACTTTTTCGCCTGGCTTGTCTAGTGTAAGAATGGCAACGGAATCTTTAATTGTGATGTCTAAGTAGCTCATAGCAAAATGTTGTCATCCTTGTCCGTCAGCTGACGGATCAGGATCTGTTAGGAGTGAAATGTTAGTTTTGAATAATTATTAAATTTAGAATGCGAGATTTGACACACCCCTAAATCCCCTCTCAAGAGGGGACTTGATAAACTAGTCCAAATCTTACTAAAAGAGTCCTCCTCCTTATGAAGGAGGAGACAGAGGAGGTCGGAATATTCTTTTAAATTATACATTGGTTTAATTCAATATTTTTCGAGAATTATTGCATGCCCTTGCCCTCCAGCGGCACAAGCTGTAACCAATGCATATTTTCCATCTTCACGAATAAGGCGATTAGCGGCGGTTGTGACAAGCCGGACTCCCGTGGCGCCAAATGGATGCCCTAAAGAAAGAGAACCTCCTAATGTGTTTAGCTTATCCATCGGGATAAGTCCGACTTTTTTATCACGCTTCAACGATTTTTTAGCAAATCCATCTGAGTCTAATGCGTTCAAAACAGAAAGAACTTGTCCAGCGAATGCTTCATGCAATTCGAAAACGGAGATATCATCAAGGGAAAGGCTCATCGCATCCAACACTTTCGGAGTTGCATAAGCAGGGCCAAGCAACAATTCCTCCCCAGGATCTTGAGATACATAATTGTATTCTCTTAAATACGCTTTTGGTTTTAATCCCAAAGATAGAGCTGTTTGTTCTTCCATCACAAAACAAGCCGAAGCTCCATCAGTTAAAAAAGAAGCATTTCCGGCAGTTATAGTCCCATGTGGTTTGATGAAAGCAGGTCGAAGTTTCGCTAGTTTTTCCATAGTGGTATCACTTCGAAAACCATTATCGTGATTCACAACATCAAACTTTGGAGGTATTTTTGCAGAAAGGAGTTCTTCATCCAGTAGTCCATCTTGTGTTGCTTTAGCTGCCAGTTGATGAGATCGCATTGCAAAGGCATCTTGGTCTTCTCGTGAAGCTCCAAATCTTGCAGCCATTCGATCGGCACTTTCGCCCATCGTTTCGCCAGTTGAAAATTCAGCTATTGCAGGGAGTTCAGGTAAAAAATCTTTGAATCCCAATCCCTTGAAAAACTTCATGAATTCTAAAGGGGATTTATACTTTCGGGCGGCTAACACATTTTGGCGAAATTTCTTCTTGAATCGCACAGGAATATCAGACATAGTTTCGGTGCCAGCGGCAAGTATAATCTTAGCTTGACCTGATCTGATTAAATCGACACCACTTGTAATAGCTTGATTGGATGATATACACGCCATTGAAGTAGTAAAAGAAGGTACGGTATTTGGAATTCCCGCGCCAAGTGCACTTTCCCGAGCAATATTGCTTGTCTTTACTTCCTGAATCACATTCCCCATTATTACACGATCGATTGATTTTGCAGGAACATTATTTCGGGCAAGTAAGCCTTGAATTGCCATTCGACCTAAATCGTAGGCCATAAGATTATTATAATCTGTTCCAGATTTAAGAAAAGGGATACGTGCACCATCAACCAAAACAGAATTAAAAGGGTATTCTTTAGCGTTATTCATAAAACTCCGAATTAATATTCCGCTGTTAAGTTAACAGTGTTAACCAAATAATCAATAAAAGGTTATAATTTTCTTTGTCTGAGTTATAAATGTTCATATATTTGTCGCCCTTCTGAGGGCGATTAGCTCAGTTGGTTCAGAGCACCTCGTTTACACCGAGGGGGTCGGGGGTTCGAGTCCCTCATCGCCCACATTTACTAAAGCCATTTGATATTTTTCAGATGGCTTTTTCTTTTTAGAGACCTTTTCTTGTCCCAGATTTTAACTTTTTTATTTGAAGTAGAGGAATTTGCATGTATATAATATCAGTATCTCCGTTACATTAAATATTATCCATAAATTATTACCAATAAAAAAAGCAGAAATTTTATTCTATTTTAAATTGGTTCGAAAAAAAATTATTGTATTAATTATTGAGTTGTGGATATCAAATTTGTTAAAATATCAGTTGCTAAATCCTCTTAAAATAGGTCTTCAAAATTCAGACAAAACCTCTAGAGGAGTTAGGGTTAATTGGAGCTTCGGAAGAGAGAGCTTGCTTTCTCTTTTAGATTTATATATTCTAAAAAAATAAGTTTTTATTGATCTGTAATTGCCTTTCTATTTTTTGATAAATCAATAAATAACTTTGGGTATAATCATAAAGTCCATTCCTCTACTATGCTAAAAACTATCTCTATCTTATGTCTGTTCAGCATTACCGGTATAATTACTAAAGCACAGACACTTCCAGACTCTATGTTTGTTAGCATTCCTGCAGGAACATTTATAATGGGAGAACCAGAATCTGAGTATGTGGGCCCTCCCGGTTCCTACGATACTAATGAACATTCTGTAACCCTGACGGCTTTTAAAATGAGTAAGACAGAGATTTCAAATACTAACTTTGTAGAATTTTTAAATGCTGCATATTCCGACGGTTTATTAAAAGTAGAGGAATTTACAGGGCCAGGCCCAGATAATGGAGCATTGCTCGTTTCTGGATCTGCTTCTGCACCTGATGATTATAAAGGATTTGCTCTGATCAACCTTAATGGTACAAGAGTGATGAAGGATCATAATAATGAAGATGGAGATAATGATCCATTTACGGGAGAGATAGAGCCGGAAAATCCTTTAAACCTTTCCTATATCGGATTCAATGATGCAAATGATGATCATGAGAAATTCTATATCAAAGACCCTAAGAGTACTTTTGATTTTGATTGGCAAGAACTCACTAACTATTACAACTATTCTTCAACTACAAATCAAGATGATACTTCTATATTGTTGAACGATTATAGTAAATGGCCCGAATTGGTCGACTACCCTACCAATATGCCATCGCTTGAGGATGTTAGCGAATGGCCAGTCACGTTTGTTCGATGGTATGGTGCAAAAGCATATGCGATGTATTATGCAGTAAACCTTCCAACCGAGGCTCAATGGGAATATGCAGCGAAAGGAGGTAGTAGTTTCAAAAACTCTACACCGAATGGCGATGTTAATCATGATGGAACTAGTGCTAATTGGAGCTGGGTAGACGAAGACCCTGCACAACACCACGTTTTAGATGTAATGAATAACGATCCAAATCCGTTTGGTTTGTACAACATGGGTGGAAATGTATGGGAATGGTGTGAAGACTGGTATTCTTCCGACTTTTATCGCGATGGAGTAACTGATCCCTTAAACACTGATGCGACTTCCGACAAAAAAGTAAGAAGAGGCGGTTCTTGGAATTATCATGAATCTACTTTGAAAACTGCCTACAGAGATAAGGACGAGAAGTTTAAAGGTAATGATCATTTTGGCTTTCGTGTGGTAGATAACATTTTATCAACTTCCTATGAATTTGAAGATGAACCTACCGAGTTTTCGGTATCCCAAAACTACCCAAATCCGTTTAACCCAAGTACACAAATTTCTTATGTCCTGCCAGAAGCTAGCCACGTGAAGCTAGACATTATTAACATGCTTGGGCAACTAGTAGAAACTTTAGTAAATGAGGGGAAAACATCCGGTAGTTATACCGTATCTTTTGATGCTGCGGGTCTTTCTAGTGGTGTCTATTTCTACACCATTCAGGCTGGTGCATTTACGCAGACTAAGAGAATGCTGTTGATTAAATAATTTGCAAGGTTGGCTGGCCCTGTGTCATTGGATTGCCTTTTCATGGAGATAGGGAGAAGCCAACCCAAGATGTTTTAAGTCTTTGACTTAAAACTGTAAGTATAGCAAGTTTTAAACTTGCATTAAGGTTTAAGAATGAGTTAGCTGAATTAATAAACCCAGCCATTTAGCAATGTAAGTATGGAAACCTTCTAATTAATAACTTTCAAGTTACAATCTTGAAAGTTCAGTGGTTTTTTATATCAATTTGTGAAATATGGAACTATAAACAAGACCGTGAGAGTCATTCCAAGACTCAAAGCCCCAAAAGATGTTCCATTTCAAAAAGATGCTTTTTTTATTAGTTTTTCTTCATCATCATTCCCGTAATCTAAATTATTACTAATAAAAATTTTCGAATAATTATTATACTTTATAATAGTTGGATAAAAAACTATTACATAAATTATTGAATTGTGGACATAAAATTTGTTAAACGATCAGTTGTAAAAACTTCAAAGAAAAGGTCATCGAAATTTAGGCCCTTACTTGAAGGTATTGAAAAGTTGAAGCCCGGCGGTCAAGCTATTGAGGTTTCTTATTCTAGCGAGAAAGGGATGAACTCTATGCGAACAGCGGTGTATCAATTTTGCAGACAAAAGAATTTTACAATAAAAAGCAGAAGAGACACAGTAAACAAGAAGATTTATTTCTATAGAGACAAATAGGATTTTTCATTTCAAAAGCTTTCGGTACATTCTAGCTTATATTATTATTGAAAGATGAAGAGTACCATGAATGTTGCCGAGAATGTAGTTCCAAAACGATTATCAAAAGAGCAGATATTAGCTCAGTTTAAAAAGACTAGATCTTTTTCTCACCACTTAGTAGAGCCATTAGAAGTAGAAGATTTTGTCATTCAACCGATGGAAAGTGCTAGTCCTACGAAGTGGCATTTGGCACATACCAGTTGGTTTTTCGAGACCTTTGTCCTGGGGAAATTTCAAGCAGATTTTGAAAGTCTACATCCCCAATATGCCTACTTTTTTAATTCCTATTATCTCCAAACTGGAGTTCCATTTACACGTGCAAAAAGAGGCCTACTATCTCGACCTACTGTAAAAGAAGTGTTCGAATATCGTAAATACGTGAATGAACAAATGGAAGATTTTATACAGAATTGTTCGAAAGAGGTTTGGGCAGAAGCAGCATTTGTAGTAGAGATTGGTAATCATCATGAGCAACAACATCAGGAGTTGATCCTCACAGATTTAAAATATCTGTTGGCTCAAAATCCTCTATTGCCAGTATATCGTGAGCAAGAAGTTACGCCGTCCAAAAATGTCGCTCCCTTAGAATGGATTGCTTTTGAAGAAAGGCTCGTGGAAATAGGTAACAAAGGAAATGAATTCACTTATGATAATGAACATCCGCACCATCGGACTTTTGTTCAGGATTTTGAACTCTCAGATCGCTTGATTACCAATGGGGAATATCTAGAGTTTATGGAAGCCGGTGGATATTCAACTTCTCCTTTCTGGTTGGATGAAGGATGGTCAACGGTTCAAAGAGAAGAGTGGAAAGCTCCTCTTTATTGGTTTAAGCGGGATGATGAATGGATGCAGTTTACATTATCAGGTGCCCGACCCGTAGAACTGAATGAGCCCGTAACGCATATTAGCTATTTTGAAGCCGATGCTTTTGCAAGATGGAAAGGCTGTAGATTAGCAACAGAACAGGAGTGGGAACATGCTTGTGGGAGTTTAGAAATCGAAGGGAATTTTGTGGACGATGATCAATTTCATCCGATAGCCGCATCATCGCAAAAAGGTTTGAAGCAAATGTTTGGTGATGTTTGGGAATGGACGATGAGTAGCTACTCACCGTATCCAAATTATAAACCGTTACCTGGAGCTTTGGGCGAATACAACGGAAAATTTATGGCTAATCAATATGTGCTAAGAGGCGGATCTTGTGCAACCACTAAATCACACATCAGAAAAACATACCGAAATTTCTTCCCTGCTATGGCTCGTTGGCAGTTTACTGGAATTCGTTTAGCCCGTTAAAATAGATTTGATGAAAGAAGCGATAAGCGTTCAAGAAACTATGTTACAAGAAGTACTTGAAGGGATGAGTCTTACACAGAAATCTCTACCGAGTAAATATTTCTACGATGAATTAGGTTCCCAACTTTTTGACGAAATAACAGAACTACCAGAATATTATCCAACCCGAACTGAGCGAAAAATTCTGGAAGAAAATGTAGAGGAAATGGCTTCTTATTTGGGAGATAAAGTTCTTCTGATTGAACCTGGTAGTGGAAGCAGCGAAAAAACAAAAATCCTGTTTTCAAATATGGATTCTATTTGTTGCTATATCCCAATTGATATCTCTGGGGAATACCTGGGGAAAGTGGCAGAAGGGTTAAGAAGCGAATTTCCGACAATTGATATTGAGCCTTTAACAGCAGACTATACTCGACCTTTTGATTTGCCGCAGATACATACAGAGGCTCGAAAAATTGTATTCTTTCCGGGTTCAACCATTGGAAATTTTAATAGAGAAATGGTACATCGTTTTTTTGAAGTTATTTCTAATATTTTGGACAAAGATGGCGGGATGCTTATCGGGGTAGATTTAAAGAAAGATATTGATGTGCTAGAAGCTGCGTATAACGATTCGAAAGGAATAACCACGGCATTCAATAAAAATATGTTACTCCATATAAACCGAGAAATTGATTCCGACTTTAACCCAGATTTTTTCGATCACACCTCTGTTTGGGTAGATGACGATGGACGAATTGAAATGAGACTTATCGCAAATCGAAATCACGTAGTTTATATAGATGGAGAGCAATTTACAATAAAAGAAGGGGAATACATTCACACCGAAAATTCACATAAATATTCGTTAGTAGAGTTCGATGAAATGGTTTCACCATGGTTTAATGTGGTGAAAGTTTGGACGGATGAAAGAAACTACTTTAGTGTTCAATATCTAGTGCCGATCTAACAATAATACCCTAAACAGGGTATCGTTTATTTTCCAAAAAAACCTGTTTTTATAATCTATTGTCCTTGAGAAATAACAACTAAAAATAGGTTTATGAAATTCGGTACAGATTTTAAGCAGTTAGAAAAAATCTTTCTAGGGGTATTTATTTTTACCCTTGGTCTAATAATAAATGTTAACGGTCAAGTAGTAACGGGAGTTGATACACTTAGTAAAGTGTCTGGAGTATGGGAGTATTATGACTTCACCTCCTCAAAAGCTTTTACAATTGCAGATACTGCAACGTATACTCCAGATATTTGGGGAAGTAGTAATGAGGGCGTTAACTTCGGGAAAGAATACTCTTCATTTATTCCTGGAAAGAGACTTTACCTTTTAGGAACAGGAAATATTGATACGGTTAAATCAGTTCCAACTTGGACGGATGCCGCACCTTGGGTAGATACCAGTTGGGATTTTACAAATGGAACACAAGGATCGCCTATTTCAGTAGGACAGCTGTGGGCAGTGTACACGAGTGAAGGCTTGTATGCCGTAATGCAGATAGATGAGTTACCTGGTGGAAGTTCCGGGGATAGCTTCGTTTTTAAGTTTAAATATATGAGTGAGGGAGGGACTACTCTTGTAGAAACTAATTTGAATGAAAATGAACAGATGGCTGAGATTCAAATTAGTGATGTAAGTACTGAAACAGGTTTTACATTTTCTAGTGTTGATGCTAGTTCAAAAACTTCGGCAACCGATACCTATCAAGTAACGGGTGTAAATCTTGAAGGCGATATCGAAGTAGAAAGTATTGCACTTGTAGGCACTCATCCAGGATTTGATCTTTCAATTACTGGATCAAGTTTTAGTGGTACTGTTACTATACCGATGGCAGATGCTACTAATAAAGAGGTAACAGTTAGAGCTATTGTTCCTGCAAATAATGGGAGAACGTACAACGGAAAAATTACTCATACTACTACAAATGGTGAAGTAGTAGAAGTTCCAGTTTCTGTCACAGAGCTTTATCAAGATGCAAGTATCACCATTTCAGAACCTATCGACGGAAGTACTAAAACTATTGGATCAGATATTACTTTCGATTGGTCTGTATCAAACTTGGTTAACGAACAATTAACTCTTGAGTATAGTCTAGACGAGACAAATTGGGCTGATATTACTACGAAACTTAGTGGTTTAGGAACTTATGTTTTCAATACAGAGGGATTATCAGCAGGGTCATATTATCTGCGAATTTCTGCAAAAAATTTACCTACACCCATCTCATCTAATACAGTGAGTGTAACGCTTGAAGAAGTACCAGCAGGAGAGATGATCTCAGGTTCAACAACAAGTACAAGCGGAACTGGTTTTGATTTTTCGAGAGAAGAAACCGCAGATAACAACGACGCTGGTGATTACCAACTCGATTTTGCTTTTGTAAATAACGAAGGAGTAAATTTCGGAAATGAAGGAAGTACTTCATTAAACGGAACGGGAAGAAGATTTTTACTTCTCGGAACTGGTAATATTGATACGGTAAAGACGGTTCCGGTAAGAACAGATGCTGCACCATGGGTAACCGTTTCCTATGATTTTGCTGATGGTACTCAAGGACAACCTATTTCAGTAGGTCAACTTTGGGGTGTTTTCACACGAGAAGGGCACTATGCCGTAATGGAAATAACAGCACTTCCAGGCGGTAACTTTGGAAGTTCTTTTGACTTTAAATATAAGTATCAGCCAAATGGAACTCGATTTTTTGAAGGAGGTAATGTTGTAGAAGAGACATTATTTATTTCAACAAATGGTGGTGTAGACCAAACAGTTACTATAAATACTACCTTATCAGAAAATTTAGTTGCTGCTGTAAGAGATGAATCTGATACTGGAGTAAGTGGTAAAACGGTATTGTTTAGGTTTCTAGAAGTACCAGAAGGAGCTACAGGTTTTGGAGGACTAATTTCTTCTGTTGTATCCGATATTAATGGAAATGCTGAAACAGGAGCAACCGTTGGAAATGTTCCTGGAAATTATGTAGTGAAAGCAAGTCTTCAGTCAGATACTACCGAATTTGTAACCTTTACAATTAATGTAGAAGAACCTTCGGGTCCTCAACCAACTACGCTCGTTATAGCGGGTGGGCAAAATCAAATAACGTTACTAGGAGATACAATAGCTACCTCACTAGAGATTGTAGTGATTGATGATATCGGCGAACCAATGAATGGAATCACCGTTACTTTTGAAGAAATGGGGATTCCTGACGGCGCAGTTTCTGGAAAGTTTTTCACTCCAGATGGAATAAATATTAATAAAGCTGCCACGTTTAATAATCGAGCTTATATGGATTATTCACTTGGTGATACACCAGGGGATTATTTAATAAAAGCATTTCTTGCAGATTATCCTTCAGTAGATTCTGTTGTTTTTACAATTTCTGGGGAATTATTAAAGTCACCAGCAGGGCAACCAGCTTCTGGTCCTGGAGTAGTTACATTGTATTTGATTGCAGCTAAAGGTGCGGTATCCTATAATATTTATCGATCTCAAGGAGATGATAATCCTGCATCTGCATCTTTTCTCGTTTCAACAACAGATCTAATTTATGAAGATAAGGCTGTAACTCCTGGTGAAACGTATTTTTACTGGCTTAAATCAGTTGATCGATTTGGGAATGAAAGTGAAACAGCATTTGGTCCTTTAACGGTTACTCCTACTGAGGTACCAGATAAAATTTCAGGTACAGCAACTGTAATAATAGATGAGGGGTGGCAATATTTCGATTTTTCAACTCAAAGTGTTTCCAATCAAGAACAAAACGGTAGCTTTATCGCTGATTTTAGAGGAACCAGCAATGAGGGTGTGAATTTTGGAAGAGAAGGAGCCACAACTATCGAAGGAAATAGAATAATTTTACTTTCGGGAGATGGATTATCAAGCGTTGTTGAGATTCCAGTTTGGACTAACGAGGCTCCATGGATTGGAACTTCATGGGAGTGGCCAAATGGAACCAGTGGTCAACCTATTTCAGTGGGTCAACTTTGGGGTGTTTATACCAGTGAAGGTCATTATGCAGCTATGGAGATTACGGAAGTTCCAGAAGCATTTGGTTCAAGCTTTTCTTTTAACTACATATATCAACCTGATGGAACTAATATATTTGGTGAAGTAGTCCCATTAAATCCAGACTCATTACTTATTGTTTCTGGAAACAATCAAACTGGAAATCCTAATACAACTTTGTCGCAGCCATTAATGGTTCAAGTAGTGGATGAAAGCGGAACACCCGTTGAAGGAGTTACGGTAAACTTCAACATCACTAAACTCCCAATTGGAGCAATGGGTGGAGGTTTAAGTGCGAGTTCGGCAATCACAACAACTGAAGGTGTAGCGCGAGTAACTCTTACATTAAGCGACAAACTAGGTGACTACGAAGTTACTGCTACAGTAGAAAGTCTAGACCCAGTAATATTTACTGCCTTGGCTATTGAAACTCCAGCACCTGATCCAGTAACAATGTTAGAAATTCGCGATGGATTTAGCTCAAATTCATTAATTCCGCAATGGAATCAATCTAAAAGCGATAATTTTTTAATGTATCGGTTATATATGAAAAACTCCGATGGTGATTTCATGAAAATTGATTCTACCAGAGTTGGTGCTAGTTTCCGACAAGACACAAGTAAAGTTGTAAATGGATTAACTGATCTTCAAGAATATACATTCGCTGTTTCTGTTGTAAACTCAGACTTAAAGGAAAGCGTACTTTCTAATAGTTTGACAAGTTTCCCTAAACCAATTCCTGATGCTCCCCAGAATTTTATGGCAGTAGCAGGCGATGGCGCAGTGCAATTATCTTGGAGTCCAGTCGATACCATGTTCTTTGATTACTATGAGCTGTTTGTTAGAGAAAAAGCAGGGTTTTTAGTCTCACAAGATACGTTATTCAATGCCTTGGATTCTAGTTTTGTGGTTGGGAATTTGAGTAATGAAATTGAATATACTTTTGTTCTAAATGCCGTAAATATTTATGGTAAAGGAGGAGAGTCCGTTTTTGCTGATGCAGCACCAGGCTCTACTTTTGAAGAAGAAACAACCACTTTGCCAAGTCTTATAAATGGAACTTCAATTTGGGCAGATGTAGAGAATGATGGCGATTTAGATTTTTTAATCACTGGACAAGTTGATGAGAATTCAGAACCAGAATCATACCTATTTTTAAATGATGGCACTGGAAATTTCATCGATTCACAAAATGATATTATTGGAGTGATAAATAGTAGTGGTTATTGGTACGATATTGACCAAAACGGATATATTGATCTTATAATAAGCGGTGAAAATTCCGATGGAGCGGTAACTAAAGTATATCTAAACGAGGAAGGTTCACTTACTGATGCAGGCTTTACACTACCTGGTTTAGGAGATGGTATGGTTGCCCCGGGAGACTTTGATAGTGATGGAGATTTAGATTTCTTAATAGCTGGAGATGCTGGTAATGGACCACAAACCTTATTGATAGAAAATACCGGGAATGGTACGTTTGTGCCTGTTGAGTTTCCATTTATTGGATTTACAAAAGCAGCGTCAGCTTGGGGAGATTACAATAGTGATGGTCGACTAGACTTTTTAATTTCAGGAGAAACTACCGATGGTTTTATCACTTCAATCCTGTATAGAAATAGTGGAAATAGAACTTTTGTAGCTTCGGAAGCAAGTCTACAAGGTGTTATAAATGGTACTGTTTCTTTAACTGATTTAGATCTTGATGGAGATTTAGATGTTATAGTAACTGGATTTACTAATGTTGAGCAAACAGCCTCATTTACTGGGTTGTATACGAATACAGGAATTGATTTTGATTTGTTTTACTCAGCCACAAATCCACCAAGTAAAGTAGTTGCAATAGCAAGTAAGAAGAAAAAACTTGTGGTTGGAGATTATGATAATGATGGCGATCCCGACATGTTAATTAGTGCGGTAGGTCAAGCAAGTATCCTAAAAAATAATAGAGGAACGATCGAAGAACAGACATTGAATGTTGGAACAAATGGTACTGTTACGTGGGCAGATTATGATGGCGATGGTGATCTCGACATTATCGCGACTGGAAGTGGTTCTGAAGGTTCAAGCTCAAAAATAATCAAGAATACTACTCAAATTAGAAATACCGCACCAAGTATACCTAGTCAAGTTTTTGTGGAAGTTAGATCTGATTCGGTACTTTTGAGATGGTCACCTTCTACTGATTTGCAAACTCCTTCAACTTCACTTACATATAATGTAAGAATCGGAACTACACCAGGAGGTTCTGAAATACTTTCTTCAAACGCTGATTTAGCGACTGGAAAACTAAGAACTCAAAGAAATGGTAATGCTGGTTATAAAGTGGAGTTTCTATTACAAAACTTGCCAAATGGCATGTACTATTGGCAAGTACAGGCAATAGATAATGGCTTCATGAGCTCAATGTTTACAGAAGAAACAATGTTTGAGGTTTTAAATAGTGCAGTAGCTAACGAAATATCGAATGAGTTACCGAAAGAGTTCACGTTAAATCAAAATTATCCAAATCCATTCAACCCGAGTACAAATATTGAATATTCTACTCCGAAATCTGGGTTAGTACGATTGCAAATTTTTGATATCACAGGACGATTAATTAGTTCATTAGTAAATGAAACTAAACAAGCCGGAACTTATCAAGTAACATTCGATGCTGGTAATCTTGCCAGTGGATTATATATATACAGATTGCAGGTTGCGAATATTGTAATAACTAAAAAAATGACCCTAGTTAAATAATGAGGGAGAAGAGGTAAAAACTTTTCACGTATTTAAGACCTTGATCATAAATAGATCAGGGTCTTTTTTTATATAGTTACCCCTGCCCAATCTAGATACATTCCTCTTACTTCTTTTATATGATCTTCAATGGTTTCTATTTTCCAATCAGAGGTATCAATTGCAGGATGAATATGAGCTTTAATGTCTCCTGATTTTGCAAAAAGTGATCCTCCCAAACTAAGTTGGTCGTTCCCACTAAAATAGATTGGAACAATAGGGTAACCAAGATCTATAGCCATTCTAAAAGCACCTTTTTTAAATGGACCAATAACACCTTTATGTTTTCGTGAACCTTCTGGTGCTAATACAAGACTTAGCTTATGTTTCTTTAAACGTTCATATGCTTTTAGGAGCGTAGCAATTGCTTTCTGGCTATTTTGTCGTTTTATAAAAACCTGACCAGTTAATCTCCCGATAATGAAAAAGAAAGGCAAATATTGGAGTTCCCATTTTATTACAATCCGAAATTTTTCTAACCCAAGAGCTAAAAAAGCAGGAATATCCAAAGTAGAAGAATGATTAAAGATATAGATAACAGGAGTAGATTTATTCACTCTATGATCTATCAGCTTGAATTTGATTCCCAAGACAAAAAATACAGGATAAGACATATAACGAGGAAAAGTCTTTACAACCCAGTTAGTAGCAATTCCCGCAGTTAAGATTATAACTAAGGTAATGAGTATCGAAGAAACAGATAAAATGACCACAAAAAGGATCATTGCCAAGACACTACGAACGTATTCAATAAATGTAAGAGAAGTAACCATCAGCTGAAAGTCTACAATCCTAAAATCAATTGCTAAGAAAATTATCGAAAAGCATCATGAATATGATTAATCTCAGTTTTTTTACCTTTTCTTTTAAGGATGCCGATTACATCAAAGCGCATAGGAGATTCTTCTAATCCATGTTCAATTGCCCAAGCTTCTGCGGCTCTAAAAATATGTTCAACTTTGGCTTCTGTTACTTGTTCAAATGGTTTTCCAAATTGAGTACTAGAGCGCATTTTTACTTCTAGAAATACTGTGATTAATCCATCTTTGGCAATAATATCAATTTCAGAATGACCAGAATAATAATTTCGATCCAGTATTTCCCAGTTCTTTTGCCGCAGGAATTTGCAAGCCAAATCTTCTGCATCGTTTCCTATATGGCGATGCGATTTACTCACCCGAACTTAGCTTTCCTTTGATGGATTCTTTAACCTCAACCAATTTGATAAGCTGCTTCAAAAAACCAAGATTCTTTTTATTGATATAGGGTAGAAGTGCGTCTGTAAAGCGTTCGAACATTTCGAGGAAGTCGTTGTAATTCTCAATTCGTTTTTTAAACTCTTTGCTTTCATCATCATTCAATCCACCTGATTCTAGAGTTTTGATACATTCTTCAAGTTCCACTCTAATCGGTGCGATTTCACGTTGCTGCCGTTCCCTAATTATAGTAGCTACTATTTTCCAAACATCGGTCTCAGCTGAATAGTAGTCTTTTCGGTCTCCTTTATAATGGACTTTATGGATGAGTTCCCAATCCAGCAACCTGCGAAGATTCATATTGGCATTTCCTCGACTGATAGCTAACTGATTCATAATGGAATCGGTGTCTAGTGCATGCGATTCTGCATAGAGAAGGGCATGTATTTGGGACATGGTTTTATTTATACCCCAAGCGGAAGCCATATCACCCCAAAGCTGAACAAATTGCTCTAAGGCTTTATTATATGCTGGTGAGTGTTTCATGGCAGAATGTAATCACATAATCACTCAATGAACAAAACTTGTTGAAATAAATACTAATTAATCTATTATAAATACACTCAAATTAAATCCACTTTCCATGGCTTCCATTCTTAGAACATGTTCGCCAGCTGTGAAATCATGAGTTCCAATGGATATTTGTCTCCAGCTTCTAAATCCACCTGTATTGGGGATGTCGACAGTTCTATTAATTATTGTTCCGTCTAGTCGTACACGAATTTTACTTGTACTAATACCGGATGCTACACGTGCAACCACATTGTAGGTTCCTGGAGTTGTAACATTTACCGTATACTCCATCCAATCTCCTTTATCAATAAACCCAACCATGTAATCGGTAGTCTGATCATTTGAAAGCTCTATGTCAACACCATCATTTCTGTATTCCCAACCACTATTTCCAGTGTTTTGTAACTCATCACTACTAACTCTCTTATATTCTGTATCGTTATAAGAAACACCATTCATGCCAATATCATAGTCTGAAGCAACAATAGTACCAGGTATTGAATGTTCTTTAAAAGGCACATTTTGTGAGCCAAAGCTAGGTGAAAAAAGAGCATCAACAACTCCGGGGCGAAGAGTCGTTTTATCAAATGCTAAATCTGCTGCCATTTGAAATAATCCATCGCTTGCTTCTTGAGTAGTTGGCATAGGCCCATTTCCTTTCCAATATTCTGTAACCTTATTATAATTTTCATTACCAAGAGACGATAGGGGTGATGTTATAGTTCCTAGTTTTTTGTGTGTCCACCAGTTCCAGCCAATGTTGTTACTTTCCATAAGTTCTTTAGTTTCATAAAACCAAGGATTGGAGTTTTCCCCAGTTTCACCAAGCCAAAGTGGTGTATCTGTTCTATCTCGTAATGATATCAAATAGTTTATAGTACCTTGATCTGTTTCATTCCAATATTTGTGAAAAGCATATACAATATTATCGTAAACAGGTGCTAGTAAGTCTAATTTGTCAAAAGTGGTTGAAAAGTAATTACCATTAATAAACAGAATATGATTTTCATCAATGCTTCTGATTTCAGGAATCAAATCTGTGTGAAATCGTAAAAGATCATCAGCTCCATATCCATCTGGGGTAACGGGTTCATTCAATAAATCATAACCGATAATAATTGTTTCATCTTTATATCGGCTAGCAATTTCCTTCCATATTTTAATGGTTACAGGCATATAAGTATCATATTCAGTCCAAAGCCGAGCCACACCATCACTATCAGCAATCTCTTTATCACTTTGAGCTCCAGGTGCACCATGCATATCTAATATAACATCTACTCTATGGCGTTTACACCAAACTAAGAGTTGATCTAGGCGATCAAATTCTCTTTCATTGAATTCTTCGGTTTCCATATCATAAAACACCTTATGGTTGAATGGAACTCGAATATGATCTGCTCCCCATTCTTTCATCGCAATGATATCTTCTTCTTGAACGTAATTAGTTCTGAATTCTTCGAACCATCGATCCGTTTCTGATGCTCCCAGTAATTCTGTAATTGAATTTCTAAGTTTAGTTGGACCAAAATCACCGGGCATATTAAACATATAACCTTCCGGCATTAACCAGCCACCAAGTCCATAACCTTTAATAATTACTGGCTCTCCTTGTCGATTTAAAATCTCTGTTCCACTGGTTTTGAAGAAAGTTTCATCTGTATAACCGGGAACATCAGTTCCACCGTCATCTTCATCGTCATTGCCAGTTGAAGGGTTACAAGAGATGAGTGTAACAAATAGCAGTAAATAAATAAATTTAGAGAATTTCATAAAACGATTAGTAATAATATAATTGAAGAAAGCTATAGAACATTTACAATGAAATTATGGTTCATTGTATAGCAAACAAAGCTTTATTAATGAATTGATTATGAAGGAGATTACTTTTCAGAAGTTTTTTTCACTTCAGGTGTAGGAGTAGTAGTTTCTGAGCTAGGTGAATCTTTTTTTGGCTGATTTTGCTCTTCTTTTTTTCTTCCTCCATCTTTATAGTCGGTTACATACCAACCTTCGCCTTTATAAACAACTCCACCACCGCCAGAAATAACTCTCTTAACTTTCTGTCCTGTCGTTGGGCAAATTGAAAGTGGTGTTTCACTCATTTTTTGGATCACTTCAAAAGTTGATCCATCTTCTCTTTTATATTCGTACGTAGGCATTGTTTATGGTAGGTTACTAAATGGGGTTTATTCTATATATTAAGAATCAAATTGCGTGCCAATATAATCTCAATAGGCATAATGACAAACATCATTTTAGCACAATATTATGCTAATGAGAAGAGGTTTTATACTCCCCAAATACCAAAAGAGCGATAGTAATAAGCTATAGTAAATCTAAAGTTTCCTATGTTTGCACGGTTAACTACCAGAAAAACGCTTACAAATATAGAAAAATTCTATTAATAGATTCTAAACTCAAAACGATATAAAATGGCGTTTTCGATTAAATAAATGCTTATTTTTGTGTGCTTAAAAACAAATTAAGGCTTCTGCTTATTATCAAGATAGAACAGCCACCTCTTAGCAGAGGCAATCAAATAATCATTTAGAAAAGTGTGTTTTTGAGAAATCACGGATTTCTTCACACTAAAAAAACGCGATTAACCAGGAATGCAAAAAATACTCAACTTATTCGATATCTCATTTACTGAGAAAATTGACTACAAAACAGAAATTCTCTCTGGATTAACAGTAGCAATGGCGCTTATTCCAGAAGCGGTAGCATTTGCGCTTATAGCTGGGTTGTCTCCATTAACCGGTTTATATGCAGCTTTCATGATGGGATTGGTTACCTCTATACTTGGTGGTAGACCAGGGATGATTTCCGGGGCAACAGGCGCTGTAGCAGTAATATTAGTTGTGCTTGCTAAGTCACATGGAGTGGAATATATATTTGCGACGGTAGTTTTAGCTGGAATTATACAGGTAACTGCAGGTTTTCTAAAACTAGGAAAACTAATGAGATTAGTTCCTCATCCAGTAATTTTCGGTTTTGTAAATGGTTTGGCAGTTATCATTTTTATGTCTCAGTTAGATCAGTTTAAAGATCCTTCTGGCGCTTGGATGACAGGTTCGTCATTGTACTTACTTTTAGGGTTAGTATTACTTACCATGCTTATTATTTGGGGTTTGCCAAAACTTACCAAGGCAGTTCCCTCTTCATTGGTTGCCATTTTAACTGTTTTTGGAATCGTTTTTGCTTTCGGAATTGAAACCAAAACCGTAGGTGATATTGCCTCAATCTCTGGTGGTTTTCCTCCATTCCATATCCCTCAAATTCCATTCACACTCGAGACTCTTTCATTGATATTCCCTTATGCAGCAATTATGGCCGGAGTAGGATTAATCGAAAGTTTATTAACACTCAATATTATTGATGAAATTACTGAAACTCGTGGGCGAGGAAATAAAGAAGCGGCGGCTCAAGGTGTAGCAAATATTCTTTCAGGATTCTTTTCTGGGATGGGCGGTTGTGCAATGATTGGTCAAAGTTTGATTAATATTTCAGCCGGAGCTAGAGCCCGCCTGTCAGGAATTGTTGCAGCAGTGATGTTACTTGTATTTATTATGTTTGGTGCAAGCCTGATTGAGCAAATGCCAATGGCAGCGTTAACTGGATTAATGATTATGGTTGCCATCGGAACCTTTGAGTGGGCAAGTTTAAGAACTTTTACTAAAATGCCTATTTCTGATATTTTTGTGATGGTAGTAGTAACTTTGGTGACTGCAGTTCTGCATAACCTTGCGCTGGCAGTTTTAATTGGAGTAATAATAGCAGCTTTGGTGTTTGCATGGGACAACGCAAAGAGAATTCGTGCACGCAAGCATATTGATGATGATGGCATTAAACACTATGAAATCTATGGTCCGCTTTTCTTTGGCTCCGTTTCAGTATTCAACGACAAGTTTGACGTACTAAATGACCCTGATGAGGTAATTATCGACTTTGCTGAAAGTAGGGTGGTAGATATGTCTGCAATTGAAGCATTAAATAGATTAACAGAACGCTATCATAAAGTTGGTAAGAAAGTACATCTTAAGCATTTGAGTAAAGATTGTCTTCAGCTTCTTGAAAATGCAGACGAGATTATTGACGTGAATCTGTACGAAGATCCGAAATACAAGCTAGTAGTAGATTTGAAATAAATAAGGGGTTTTAATTAACGACCTTTCATTATTTTTAAAGCCCAGAGATCACTTTTCTTTATCAGGTTTCTGAGTGCATGTTTTATTATCCATTCACACTCTTTTGAAGGCTTCGTAGCCCAACCATTGATTAATTTTTTTCCTGTTTCGGGATTATCTTTAAGAATGTCATTAATACAATTAGCTACTGATTTTTGAACGTATTTTGAGGTGTCATCTTTTAGATTTTCTAAAATAGGAAGTAGAGGGGTTGGGTCAGTTATAAACATATCTAGTTTAGAAGCCCAGGGTAACCGTGGGCGACCTCCTTCACTGGCTAAACGACGAACGTGGAAATTCGTATCCTTAGACCATTCCATCATTTGTGCTAACGTCTGCTCAGGATACTTTTCGATATAAGGACGAATGGCATACTCACCGGTATTTCTTTTGGTGATTTCTTTGATTGCCATCATCGAAAGCTCGAATTCATTCAACCCATACTTTTCTACATATTTTGCAAAGGGCATAATCCAGTAAAAATTGGAGAACATCCCTGTTTCTTCATGATTTTCTGGTCCCAGAATTTGGGAAAGTATGGCTAGATTTTCGGGATACGCTTTACCTAAGGTTAGATTCAATTCATCGGCAATTAACTCAACCCGATCCTTAAGTTCCAAAGCACCCACTCCTTCATCTACTTTTTTAATGAAAGACTTCGAATCAAATTCAGGCTCAATACTCAGGATTTTATCAGAAAGCAAAATTGCTAACTCTTTATCGAACCATAGTTTGAGTTGTTTGAATGCCATATTAAATACGCCCTTCTAACCAACAAGGTTAACCCAAAAATGGGTAAGATTTATATAATTACTTTGACCTTCCCCATTTTCCCTATAATTTTTAGAGATATATTTTGTAAGCATTAATAGTTGGGTATCAGTTTGAATCAGTTGGTCCTCTTCTTTCCAAAAAGCTGGATTAGAAGTGATCAATTCATCAACCCATGTATTAACATGCTCAAACCAATAACCAGGATTTTCTTTTTGTATATATCCTATTATAGCTGAAAAAGCTAGGTTTTTGGCATGTATGCGTTCCTTAAATCGCTCAATTGCACCACTTGATTTACTTTGACCGGTTACATACTCTTTTTCTCGGTTTTTTGGAAGCGTAGGTAATCTTTTACATTCAATTTCAAAAAAAGCATCATATTCACCGTAAGAATTTTCATGAACTTTTATTGTTTCAGAAATAGATAAAACTCCAATATCCGTTTTAGCACTTCTGCCAGATTCTGGGTTTTGTATTTTTTCTGGTTTAAAAAAGAATGGTCTAGACTCAATATTTCTCTGAAAAAGGATAGCTAACCGTTCATTAAGCGTATCTTCAACAGTTTCTGTTTCTCCCTTATTTTTTACTTGGAATACTTTTAATTGTTCTTCAATATAGTTTAAAACCGCATTGATAGATCCATTATGTGGGATCCCATTTGTAATCTTTCCCGAGGATATGTTTTGAAACCCTTCAGACAGCATTAATAACCCTGCCTCCTTAAATCCGAAAAGGTTTCATCTGCATCTCGAAGAGCAATAGATTTTAGCCAAAAGCGTAATTTTTTTGGCTTGATCAAATAAATAACATTGCCTTCATATAATCGGATAATTCGCGTTATTCTCAGGCTTACACCAAAATTCTTTTGTACTAATTCTTCAATACTTTTTTCTGCATATTCGGTATTTGAAAAATCAATATTTGGTTTTTCACCAAAATAAAATGGATAACATATATATGATTCAGTTTCTAGATAAGGGTAAGGTTTTACCGTCTTGAAAACACTATTCAGAACCTGACAATATAATTCACCAAATTTTTGAAGCTGTGTCTTAGAAACAATTTTTGTGGCAATTTTTGATTTTTCTCCTTTTCTCCTGAAGTCAAGAAGAAATTCTAATAAATCCTCAATTAAAATCTCATCCGTTTTTTGAAGCTTAAAATCAGTATCGAAATCTGGAATTATAAATGTGTCTAAATCTTTTCTAAGGAAAGATGAAGACCTATTAACCATGAACTCTGCACTTGTTGCAGCAAGAATTAACAAATTAATTTTACTTCTAAGAGCAGAAAAGAGCTTTTTTAAATCTTCTTTTTCTGACTCAGGAGCATGTATACCTACAATTCTATGCTTAAACGTTAAGTAATCATCAGTATATAGAATTGGTATAGAAGTCCCCTGAACTAATTCTTTTATTAGAATATGTGGACCTTGATAGATTTTTTTTCGACGAGGTGCTATAAAATAAGACTCTTCCTGATTGTAAATGGAACCACTAGAAAGTCCATTTTTTGTAAAACTTCTACTATCAAATGTTGGTTTATTAGTTATGAAATCAGCTTTTTTGTATTTCTTATTTAGACTAGAAAATCTTTTTAATTGTTTTTCTGATAACTGTTCTCGGTTTTTTAATTGATTTAATTCACTTATTTCTTGTCGATTACCAATGATGTAACCTTCTCCTGCATCCCACCCATTTTCGGTTATTTTTTTTGAGAGAAAGTCTCCAACATTGGGTAATGATTTTAAATTGGACAAAAGGTTAGAGAATCTTTTTCCTCCCAGAAAGTTGCTTTTCCATACATAGGGATCAGATGAAGCTTGTTTATGAGAAATTATATGGAAATCGTATGTATCTAATTCAAAATAAAGTTTTTCTTTATGTGGTTTTGTTCTTCGAACTGTAACATGAAGTAGACTTCTTTCCTTTGAAGGAGTATTCTCAATGAAAACAGCTGCAGTTGCAACATCTCCATTTTTACCAAAAAGCACTCTGCTTATATGGGTAAAATCGATAATTTGAGGGATATGGTAATTAGCTAATAAGAACTGTCTAAACTGAAATGAAGTATTATTGTATAAAAAGGGGCCAGATGGTTGTATTAGACAAACAAGCCCATTTTTCCTACATAATGAGATGGATTTTTCAAGAAATAATAAAGCAATTTGATTATCAGGGAGCTTTACAGGAACTCTTTTCTTTTTGTCGTCAGTAACAGTGGAAAGAAGAAACCGATTTTTCGCCTGCTCAATTTCAATCTTTTTTGCTGCCGTAGTAAGTTTGGACTCAAATGGTGGATTACCAATAATTAGATTAAATTTTTGTGATAACCCACCATTCAAAAGCACCTCAAAAAAGTCATTATTTAAAATATTCTCCTTGTTGAGATTATCGAACTTAAGTTCATTCCATATTTGTAATGGAGTTAACGCATCACATAGTGCCAAACTTAAACTGAAAATGGTAAGGTTCGCCGCTTCTTTATTTAGTTCGACACCGTAGATGTTCTCTTTTAGTAGTTTTTTTAAAGTCCGAAGGTCAGGTTTCTGCCAATCATTTTTCTTACGCCATCTATAAATTAACCTTCGGTAAGCTCCAACAAGAAAAACACCAGAACCACATGCCGGATCTAAAATTCTAAAGTCAGTGGCATCATCTGTTAAAGGCATTGCCTCATCCAATAGAAAATTTACAAGAAAAGGGGGCGTATATACTACACCAGGTTGTTTACCGAGAAACTCCTCATAAATATTGCTAATTAGTTCAACAGGAAGATCATTGAAAGAGTATAATCTCCATAGTACTAACTGAATTCCATCAACCTCTCCGTCAAAAAAATGTTTGAATCGAGATAGGTCTCTTTTTTTTAAAATATCTCGTTCTGTATCATCAAGTTGAAATATTCCACCATTAAAGTGTTCAGCTAAATAATCTAATAAATCTACAAAGCTACCAGCTTGAGTCAGTATGTCTGTGAATCTAGTTGCACCAGAACTAAATTGAGTAAAAAAGCCATTTGGAAAAACACGATTACCTCTTTCGTCTTCACGTTCTTCTAGATATTTAACTAGTATAGAGATAACCATTATTTTGCGTGCGATATCAGGAGGCAAAATCTTTTCTTCAATTATGGCATTTAAAACCAGTTTTAATTCGGATAGTAGTTTTTCGTATGCACTATTACTGGCTTTAAATGCACTGCTATACTTTGTGTTTTCCCAAAAAGAACCGTTATCAAAAGCTTTTCCTGAAAAATCTTTAAATTTTTCTTGGTTCTTTGAGTCAATTACATCTTGTAATTCGGAAGCAAGTTTTATTACCGTAAGCGGTTTATAAACAAGATTATTTCCTTGAGAGGGATGTTCTAAGCAATTGAAAATTCGAACATCTTTTTTCGTAAAAACAAAGAATAGAGGAACCTTACCCGAACTATATAATTGCTTATGCAGGGTAATAAGTCTTTCTTCTTGTCCTTCATTTCCTAACTCTTTTGTGAAATCGTAAAGATATATTTGAGGTATGGAAGGCCTATTTTCAAATCTCCGAAAATAAACATAATGTGCGTCATACTTTTCTGCATTTTCAAGAGCAATAATCTCTTCAGGAGTTAACTCGTCAGATTTGTAAATGTCCTGAACAGATACGAGCCCAGAATTATGATTAGAGTCTCCAATCATGTCTAACTGTTCTAGGCTATGTTCTAATACTTGGTTCAAGTAATTATATGCTGATATTTTGAGGTAATTCTAGTACAGTAAACATTTCTAAAGCGGAAAATGCAAATATATATGTAATGTATGTGTAAATTCAATTAATCACCCTAGACTCGCCAATCCCTTTTTAAACCTACTCATTGCTTCTTCTAAATCAGAAATGGAAGCAGCGTAGCTCATTCGAAGTCCGTTTGGTTCACCAAAAGCATCACCAGGCACACAAGCCAAACCACATTCATCTAAAAGAAATAAACAAAGATCTGTTGAAGTTTCGATAGTTGAGCCAGATGGAGATGAAGATCCCAAATAAGAAGAAATATCAGGGAATACATAAAATGCACCACCTGGGGTGAAGCAACTAACGCCTTCAATTTCATTAAGAGACTTTACCATAAAGTCACGACGTTTTTGGAACTCTTCGCGCATTGCCAAAACTTCGGTAAGATCGTTTGTATATGCAGCTAATCCTGCGGCCTGAGAAATAGAAGAAGGGGCAGATGTTTCCTGACTCTGGATTTTTGAAACGGCTTTAACTACTTCTGATTCTGCGGCTAAATAACCGAGCCTCCAGCCAGTCATGGCAAAACCTTTTGAGAAACCATTTACTAAAATTACTCGGTCTTTTAAATCTGGAGCAACATTTAAAATACTTACATGCTCACCTTCAAAAACGATGTATTCATAAATTTCATCAGAAAGAATCATTACGTCGGGATACTTTCTCAAAACTTCTGCTAACCCTTCCATATCTGATTTGCTGTAGCAAGAGCCGGTGGGGTTTGAAGGAGAACAAAGAATCAGCATTCTAGTTTTGTCGGTAATTGCGGCTTCAAGTTGTTCGGGTGTTAATCGAAAATCATTTTCGAAAGAGGTTCTTACCGTTACAGATTCGCCTTCTGCCAATCGCACCATTTCAGGATAAGAAACCCAATATGGAGCAGGAATAATCACTTCATCGCCATTGTTGATAGTAGCAAGTATTGCAAACCCTACAGATTGTTTAGCACCATTAGAGCAAATAATTTGAGAAGGATCGTACTCAAGTCCGTTATCTCGTTTTAATTTTGAAACAATAGCATCACGCAACTCAGGAGTTCCCGGATTCATAGTGTAGCCGTGCTGACCATCTTTAATCGCTTCAATAGCCGCATCACAAATATACTTGGGTGTTTTAAAATCTGGTTCCCCTGCGCTTAAAGAGACAATAGATTTACCTTCCCGTTTAAGCTCTTTGGCTCTTCCGGTTACTTTTAAAGTTGCTGAAGGCTGTAAATTTTGAGCGCGTTGTGAGATCATTTCTAAAGACTGAGAGTTTGATTTGTGTGTGAGATGGAAAATAGAGAAAAAGAGATAAAGTGAATAGGCAGATAAGTGAATAAGTACGACTTATTTATTTCCGTATTTATTCTTAAGAGCAGCTGCCACATTCTCGGGGACAAAAGAAGAAAGGTCTCCACCCCAATACGCTATTTCCTTTACGATGGAGGCAGATATGAAAGTAAATTCCTCATCAGGCATTAAAAATACAGTATCTACATCGGGAGCAAGACGTTTATTTGTAAGCGCCATTCTGAATTCGTATTCAAAATCTGAAATCTGACGAACACCGCGAATAAGCGTATTAGCATTCATTTTCTGAGCATGGTTAACTAAAAGCCCAGTAAATTTGTTAATCGTAATATTCTTTGCCCAAGGTTTTCCATCAATACATTCACGAATGAGGGCAAGACGTTCCTCTCCAGTAAAAACTGAGTTTTTTTCTTTGTTAACGGCAACGGTTACAATCACTTTATCAAACAAATTACTAGCTCGCTCGAGAATATCGAGGTGTCCAAAAGTAATCGGATCAAAAGAACCGGGGTATAAAGCAATGTGTTTCATAGGCTGGTTGGCTTACTTGGAATCTACCGGATGCTTTTCAAAAATACTAACGGTGGTTCTTCCGTAGGCTTTACTGAAGAAACAATGAGGATGTTCTTTGTAATTATGATATTTATCGTGCTCTAAAATAAACCAGCCGTCCTCTTTTAGCCAATTATTTTCAAGAATTTGGGTAATCATTTCTTCCATCCATTCATAACTGTAAGGCGGGTCACAGAAAATAAAATCGTAAGGAATAGCGATGCCATCCAAATATCGTTGCACATCAGAAACGTTGGTTCTAATCTGACCTTCTATCCCAAAATCTTCTGCTACTTTCTCGATATGTTTTACGTTATTGGGATCTATTTCGACAAAAGTGACATTTTTTGCTCCTCTTGAAATAGCTTCAAAACCAAGATTTCCAGATCCTCCAAATAAATCCAAAATCATAGACCCTTCGATGTATTTATACACATCAATTTTATTGAAAATGCTTTCTTTGGTTCGATCCGTAGTTGGACGAACATCCAATCCTTTTGGAATGCTAAACCTTCGCCCTTTAAGTTTTCCTGTAATTATCCGCATTTTGGAATAAAAAATTATAGATTATGAATTTTGAATTAGGATACGAAATAATTCAAAATTCATAATCTAGCATTCAAAATTATTTTAGAAGTCGAGAGAAAGTAAAACCGCAGGAAATGCAGCTGCGAGATCAAACCCATATGTTTGTTCTTCTGCAAAAACTCCAATTTCATTTAATGAATTAAGATTCACAATTTCTGAAGAAGTATCCCAAAATCCAGTAAGGGCTTGTTCCACCTCATGTGTTTGGTGGCCAAATAAATAAATTTTTTCGTGTAAACCCTTCACCCAAGTAGATTGAGCTGCATTTTGCAACCAGTGATATGGAAGATCTTCTACCTGATCAAATTTGATATAAGTAGAAGCTCGAAATTTATTTAATACAAATGAGGTTATGGAAACCACATTTTTATGACAACCAATCATCAAAAAAGAGCCGCCAGGTTTATCAAAAGCCGACCATTTTGAGGCGATCTCGAAATCACTAAGAAACTCTGTAGTCGCAATCTTATCAGTTAGAGAATCAAAGCCGTTCATAAGATTTCTTCGGCGAATGCTTAAAAACTTATACTGAGATTTACTAATAGTGTGCCAAGTAGGCTCTATGTCTTCACGATCTACTCCTTTCATTATTATTGAAAGGTGATCTTCCCGTTCGTCTGCGTTATCATAAACAACTTTTGGGAGTGCTGTCCAACATTCTTGAGACGGATTTGTGAGCGCCCGAGCAGATTTTATATTATGGTCTTCACGTAGTTTCTCAAAGGTTGTTTTCACGTGAGGAAATTGATCGGGATGTTGCGAGGTGATCGCATTTATTACATCAAAGTTAAAATTAAAACACCCGATACGAAAAAGGTGTCGGTCGTTTTTCGGATCGTTAATGGCGTAGAAAAGCCGATCCGAAAAAAAACAAACACCTAGATTTGCAGAAGCATCATCCATTAATTCCAGTTGGGAGCATTACGCATAGTAGTTCTTGATAAACTTCCGATAGCATCATCGGTATCAGGATCTTCCAATAGGTAAAGTGGAGGACGAATAGTATCGTTATGAGTGTAAGAAAATCTTGTTCCTGATCTCGGGGTAACAATCATACTTTCTGGAGAATATGTAAGCGGTGCAAGTTGAGAAAACAGAGAGTCTCCCATTGCGATCATCAAAGTATCTGTGCTTAAATAAGTAACTACACTATCAAGTCCACCATCGGTTGGAGGGAAGTGACCATACTTTGCTTCGTACTGAACTAAAGCATCTTTAAGGGTAAGCAAGCGGTTTCTAACAGCCGCTGTTTCTGCCTTTCGTGCTTCAACTACTTTGTATGGGGTAACAATGGAATCATATAACCACCAAGAAAGAGCTACAATTATTAAACTAAGTACGACACTTATAATCTTATTTCGAGTATCAATATTCATGTGAAAAGCAGATAAGTTAGTTTGATGTTTTGCAATTAAAAACGAATGAAGAAAATACATTCACCCCTTTATAGATGCAACCTGAACAAAGCATCAAAATATAACACAACATTATTTAACTTATAACACCTCTTAACACAGAAATAATAAGATTAAAAAAAACTATTGTATTGAATAAACAGATACTCAGGCTTGCAATCCCCAATATAATAAGCAATTTGTCGGTTCCTTTGCTTGGCGCAGTTGATACAGCAGTAGTAGGTCATTTAGATCATGTTTACTACCTGGGAGCGATCGCCGTGGGCAGTATCATTTTCGATTTTATCTTTTGGGGGTTTGGTTTTTTGAGAATGGGAACTACTGGTTTGGTGGCTCAGGCATATGGTGCAGGTAATGAGAGAGAAACTCGAATAATTTTAATGAGAGTACTTTGTGTTGCAGCGATTGCAAGTTTTTTTATTCTTTTGCTTCAATACCCAATCATTAAAATTTCGCTGGTTTTGGTTAATGCTACGCCAGAAGTGGAAGCTTATACAAGTCTTTACTACAGTATTCGAATTTTTGCGGCTCCTGCAACGCTTGCTTTGTTTGGTATAAATGGTTGGTTTTTAGGGATGCAAAACTCAACCTATCCCATGTTAGTAACGATAGTTTTAAACATATTCAATATTGCTCTGAACCTTCTTTTCGTGCTTCATTATGGTATGAATGTAGATGGTGTAGCCCTAGGAAGTTTGATAGCTAGTTATTTGGCACTAATATTTGCCGTTTTCATGTATATGAGGAAGTATTCTGGAATTACATTAAAAGCTAGTTTTAAAGAAATATTAGACCCAAGTGAGCTATCAAGGTTTTTTTCTGTGAACAGAGATATTTTTATTAGAACTCTATGCCTCATTTTTTCCTATGCATTTTTCGTAGCTAAATCTGCAGAAAGTGGAAATGTGATTTTAGCAGCGAATACAATCCTTCTCCAACTTTGGTATATAAGTGCATATGGTATAGACGGGTTTGCATTTGCAGCTGAGAGCCTTGTTGGTAAGTTTAAAGGAGCGAATGATTTAATAAAAATGAAAGAATCTATAAAGCTTACAATGAGATGGGGCTTGGGGCTGGGTGTGGTTGCTAGTATTGTTTATTCACTTTTTGGAAGCTCAATTATAACCGTTTTTACAGACAAACCGAATGTGATTGAAGCAGGTCTAGTTGTTCTAAGTTGGACAATTTTCGCACCGGTAATAAACAGTATATGTTTTATTTGGGATGGAATTTATATTGGAACTACAGAGACTTCAGCTATGAGAAATTCAATGTTGATTGCAACGATACTATTTTTTGTTCCTGTCTATTTTATTGCAGAACCGTTTGTAGGAGTACATGCCCTTTGGTTATCTATGGCTACTTTTATGCTAGTGCGCGGAATTACGTTATCTTTATGGGCACCGAGTACAGTTTTCAAACCTTCATCATCATAATAAACGAGGTTAATCATGAAGTATATTCTTTTACTACGCCATGCAAAATCAAGTTGGACTGACGAAAATTTAGACGATTACGATCGACCGCTTGCAAGCCGAGGAATAAAAGACGCTCCAAGAATGGGGAAATATTTAAAGAAAATTAGCTATAAGCCTGAACATGTAGTTTCCTCACCGGCGCAAAGAGCTAAAGAGACCTCGCTACTTTGTTTAGAAGCAATGAAACAAGATACAGGAATCATAAAATGGGACGAGGGCCTTTATTTTGATTCTTCACGAAAGTATGTAGAAGCGATTCAGCAAACACCAGAAAAAGTCGAGAGAATGATGATTGTGGGTCATAATCCTTTAATGGAATCTACAGCTACAGTTTTAAGTGGAGGTAAAGATAGAACAGCATTTAGAATACCTACTGCAGGACTGATTTGTCTTGAAAGTTATGCAGTTCGTTGGCAAGATATTAAACCAGGCACTTGCCAGGTAAAATGGATGATGATTCCTAAAGTGCTTAAAGAAACTCTTGGTTAAAAATCTTTAATGACCAAGTTCTTCTAGTAATTTTTCGGTTCCGACTGTTTTATTTAATTCTTCTAAAATAAAAGTGATTTTAAGTGCTTTTAAAAATGATGATTTTTCTGAATACACATAATTCCCAAGAACAGAATGATTAATTTCATCTGTAACTATTCCGATTAATTCACCAGTAGTATTTAAAAGGGCAGTTCCTGGAGTCTTACCAGAAAAATCATTTGTAGTATAAAAATATGAGTCATCTGAAGAACTCATGGTGTGATTAAAACCACCAACATTAAATGAAAGTAGGGACGTAGCATCAGGCTTTATTTTACTAGTAAAACTTTGTTCTAACCTTGCTCGATTATATACTTGTTGAGCAGGAAAAAGGTATGCATAGTGAAGGATATAACTTTGATAGGAACTATCATGAGTAAACAAAATCTCATCAAGAAGACCAAAAAGAGGATCGCTGTAGAGAGAGTTTGATAAAAGAGCTTCTTGAGCTTTATCCAAATCAAATAGAAAAGAAATTGGAGCAATCTCATCAACAAAATGAATACTAAAAGCCTCAAGATCAGTACCTGCAGTTTCATTAAACAAATCAAAAAGAATTAAAGGCTTCTGCTGCTCCTGAACCGTAGCAAAGCTAAGTAAGAACTTTTTGAGCATAAAAAGTTCAGCATTAACGTTAGTTTGTGAGAGAAGATTTTGATGAGATTGGAGCGTAACATTTCTTAAACTATCAAGTTCAGTTTGCATGTTGATACTTTCTAAACTTTTGATATAGCTACTGTAAATGCTTGCAAGGTTATCTAAGAAACTAAAGTTGTTAAAGTAATTACTTGTAAAGTATATGTCACTTGTTTGTTCAGCAATATCATATGCTTGATTAACATAATCCAGTAATTGGGAATAGGTTTGAGGAAGAGATGAATCACTTTCAACCCATTTAAGAAATTCTTGTTCTTGTATAGCTTTGGTATTAATTACATCATACTCTGAAATCATATCCTGAGCAGTCTTATAAAACTGTACATTTTGAGCGATATTGAATCTATTTGGAATAGACTTTAAAGAATAATTGTCATCATAAAATGCCAAAGTATCTTCTTTTTCTAAGTAAATACGGTATGAAGAAATTATGGTTGGATTAAGCTGTTCATTATAAAAACGGATCGCACGAGATGTCTCTAATCTATAAGTTTTATTAGGAAACCCAAGTGCAATTAATGAACTAGCATTTTCAGGTTCTTGAAGTGAAATTGGAAAGTGATGGTTAGGTGAGTATGGGATATTCTCGGGTGAGTACTCTTTCGAAGATCCATCAGGGGCTTTATACGCTCTGAGTATTGCATACTCATCTGTAATTTCATTAAAAATATATTCGCTTGAGCTAGAATTAGTTTTATCAATATTTAAAGAAGGAGCATATACAAGTCTTACATCCTTTATTATAGCATAGACTGTCATTAGGTGTTTTAAGCCTGAATAAGAATCTTGAATTTCTACTAACAAGTCCGTTCGATCTCCTCGTCGTTCATTTATTAATAGATTTTTTTGCTTTTGAATAGATTGAAATATTTCAAAATTTGGACTTAGGTCAGTGATTTCTTTTCGTACTTCTTCAGTTATATCTGTCTGTTCTATTTCAATAAGAAGAGAAATTCCTTGAAGTGGGATTTCATCATTCTTAGTTGGAGCAGCAATACCTTTTTGGAAAAAAGAGTTATCTGGTTGGCTTGCTGATGCCATATATTCTAAAACGCTTGAATAGTTTGTTAAGAATAATCCATCTTTAGAAATGAAAACCCCATTTACATGTGCAGAATTACCTTTATATAATTTTGCCAATCCTTGTGTAGAAGAAGTGGGAAAAGGAAAATCATCAGAAAGTATAGGTGTAATACCATCGTTAGAAGAAGAGTTGCTTTTTTGTGGCGTGAGATCTTGAGTTGAACTACAGCTTACAAAAAAAATAAGGGTAGCGAGAATGTAAATTTTATTGAACATGTAATATGATACTTAAAAGTATAAACGGATTCTTTATATTTAAGATATTCTAAGTTGAGAACTAAATCACACAGA
>TARA_R110000868_G_scaffold304437_3_pt1 | contig 34672 bp, 31 predicted proteins | sample TARA_R110000868 | Tara Oceans TARA_R110000868 (sample SAMEA4397489) | marine metagenome | biome: Polar Biome; feature: [SRF] surface water layer (ENVO:00010504); material: water (ENVO:00002006), including particulate matter (ENVO:01000060) such as... | depth 5 m | reverse complement strand
GTTGGGATAAACCTTTTGAAATGGTATTAGGAGCATCTGTTCGTAGAATCATTGACTTCTCGGATTTAAGTAAAACAAAATCTGTAATCCCTACGGGCCAATCTGGGAATCCTCTTTCTTCTCATTTTGGAGATCAAACCGAATTATGGTTGAATGCACAATACCGAACTTTTTATCAAGATAGCTCTTTCTTTGAGCAAGCTGATTTTAAAACTATGAGATTGTTGCCTGTTGAGGAGTAATGGAGGTTGGAGGACAGCTGCTAGAGGTTAGACTAATTTGATTTCCATTTTTGATGAAGTTTTGTAAGTATTTTGCCTACAATATTAACTCAAATATATCCATAGCCAATTCGAAAGAACGGTTGTACACCTCAATATCTTTATAATTTTTAATTGAACTTTTTTAAATAAGATTCAAATAAATATCAAATCTCCAACCACTACCTATAAACATTGAGAATATTAAATCCTGTTAAGAATTCAATTTTTATCCATTATAGATTGGTTGCTTTAATTCGTAGATGTACATTTGCAAGGCTTACTTCATTCATCAGTTTGGATACATTCTAGAATATGATAAAATCATTTTTATTCGGTTTATTAGTATTAGTTTGGTTTAGCTTTTCGGGGTTTATCAGCCAAAGAGATTCTAATGATATATCAGAGTTAGCTCCTTCGAACTCAGAAGCATTTATTGATTCTCTTGTAGCAAATGCTACCTTACGTGAGAAAATAGGCCAACTTTTTTTTGTTCCTATTGAGGGTGAATACACCAATATTGACAGTCATCGTTTTAAAAGAATCTCTGATTTAATCACCAAAGAACATATCGGTGGTTTAATCTTTATGAGAGGTGATATATATGGGCAGGCAGTACTAACAAATAAGCTTCAAAAGCTAAGCACAATCCCACTTTGGATAACTCAAGACATGGAATTTGGTGCAGCCATGAGAATTTCGGGAACCACTCGATTCACTCCAGCGATGGGAGTTGCCGCATCCGGTGATAAAAGAAATGCTTTTATGATGGGTAAGATTACAGCTATTGAAGCTAAAGCCGTGGGTGTTCATCAAATTTTTGCTCCAGTTCTTGATGTAAACAATAATCCTAATAATCCAGTAATTAATGTCCGTTCTTATTCAGCTGACCCCCAAATGGTTTCTGAATTTGGAGTAGCGTTTATGCAAGGCGTACATAGCGAAGGTGTTGTTTCTACTGCTAAACATTTCCCAGGTCATGGTGATACTGATACAGATTCACATAATGTTCTTCCTATTCTTGATCATGATTATTCTCGCTTAGATTCCGTTGAGTTAATTCCTTTTAAGGCTGCCATTTCGGAGGGAATGTTAAGTATAATGAGTGCTCATATTTCTTTCCCCAAGATAAGTGACCACCCTGAACTTCCCGGAACACTGGATGGTTCTATTTTAACTGGAATTCTCAAAGATTCACTCAACTTTAAAGGAGTAGTTGTTACTGATGGATTAGAAATGGAAGGTATTGCATCTAAGTTTTCTCCAGGAAGGGCTGTGGTTCGAGCCTTACATGCTGGAGCAGATATGATGCTTATTAGCCCTGATATTTATACTGCAATAAATGAAGTCGTAGAAGCAGTTAAACTAGGTGAAATTACGAGAGAGAGAATTGATGAATCCTATCGGAAAATAATCACTTGGAAGCAAGAGCACGGTCTTTTTGAGGGTGATAACCAGATTGATATTGATAAGCTTGATACAAAAATGAATACGAATTTCCATCAAGCAGAGGCAGGCCGAATTGCAAGGGAATCGGTAACTATTCTCAAAAATGATGCGAATATTATCCCTATCGATCCAACCATTCATAAAAAAGTATTATTAGTTTCTATCTCTGATGATGAATATGGAAATACGGGTGCTAGATTTGTTCGTACTTTGCGAGATTATCATCCTGATGTTTCTTTTGCTGTTCATGATAAACGAACTGATGCTGTTGAAGAGCAGAAGTTTTTAAGACAAGCTCGTGAATCAGATCTTATTATTATTGGCTCATTTATTGGTTTTAGCTTTAGGGAATCAATTCAACTTTCAAAAAAACAGTCTTCATTCATAAACAAATTATTTAAAACCAATAAACCTAATGTTTTGGTTATGTTTGGAAGTCCATATTTAGTAAAAGAACTTGCAGATACAGACGCCCAAATTCTTGCTTGGGCAAATACATCTCTACAAATGGAAAACACTGCCCCAGCTCTTTTTGGCGCAAGTAAAGTTCAAGGAAAACTTCCAATTCAAATTCCAGAAATGTATGAGATTGGAGCTGGAATTGAACTTGAACACACCGCTCTTCGGTATGGTAAACCTGAAGATGTTGGGCTCGTTTCAAGTGAACTTTATAAGATTGAAGATATACTTAGAGGCGCCATTCGGGATTCAGTTTTTCCAGGTGCAGTTGCTACTGTTATAAAAGATGGAGTGATGGTATATCGACAAGAAATGGGTTATCACGATTATGAAAAGATCAAACAAGTAAAAGATTCTGATGTGTTTGACTTAGCTTCCATTACAAAAGTAGTGTCTACTACAACTGCCGTAATGAAGTTGATTGATGATGGAAAATTAGCTCTTAATGATGAAATATGGAGGTTTTTACCTGAATTTAATTCGGATGAGAAACGCCATATTACCATCCGTGATATGTTACTTCATCAATCTGGGTTACCAGCTTTCCGTGTGTATGTTGATGAGTTTAAAGATCGAAATAGTATAATTAAAGCCATCAAAAATGAACCTCTCATTTATAAAACTGGTACTGAATACGTATATAGCGATTTAGGGATGATCCTCCTTGCCGAAATTGTTTCCCTTATAACTGATCGTGGAATAGACGCTTATATGCGCCGAGAATTTTATTATCCTATGGGAATGTATGGTGCATATTTTAATCCCAAACGTGTGAGTCGTTGGTATGTGAATCGGATTCCTCCAACCGAAATAGATACGGTTTATCGAGACCATTTAATACAAGCTGATGTGCATGATGAACGGGCTTTTTATATGGACGGTGTTGCTGGACATGCTGGACTTTTTGCTACTGCTGATGATCTAGCGAAATATAGTACCATGATTTTGAATGATGGTATTTATGATGGAAGACGGTATTTATCATCTAAAATCATCCGTGAATTCACCTCACAACAATCAAGTATTAGTGGTCGTGGGCTTGGGTTTGATAGGAAAAGTCCTACAGGGTTTACTACTGCAGGCCAACTTTCTAGTAATGATACTTTTGGACATACAGGATTTACTGGTACAAGCTTTTGGATTGATCGCGAGAAGAATATGGCAGTAATGTTATTAACCAATCGAACCTTCCCATATCGTTCTTATGGCAAGGAAATAAGTAAGATTAGAGCAGCAGTTGCTGATGCAGCTTTTTCTGCGTTTATTAAGACTCAATGAGCTGGGAAAAACTACATAAAAGAGCACACGTACCTTACTCTAAGATTCCAAAGTCTTGTGTAGTAGAAAGTATCAAAGGTGATTTTTACCCAGGGGTTAGAATTGAAAATGTATCCTTTCCATTAACTATATCAGCAATCCAAGCAGCCTGTTTTAGCTGCCTAAGTGAAAGTGATACCCCAAAAAAGCTTTACTTGCCCAATAAAGATTTTGATCAATTAAGTTTTTGGGAGAATGAATTTGATTTGGAGGTTATTGTAGCTGATACCCTTCCTCAAACCAAACTAAAACCACTACTACATTCTTCAAAAGTTGAAGAGCCAAAACGTTTAAAAGAACTTTTGGAAAAAGCTATTACTACTCATTCTAATTTCCCAGTTTCAGCATTACTATTTTCAAAGTCTGGTTTTGTGGAAGGAGTAAATATTGAAGTAAGTGATTGGGCTTTGGGATTATGTGCAGAACGAGTTGCTCTTGCAAAAGCTATTTCGTCTGGCGAAACTGAATTCATAGAGATTGCTGTACATACAAAATTTGGAGATGTTAGCAGTCCATGTGGAGCTTGCCGCCAAGTGATTTTTGAACACCTTCCGCTAAATAAAATTCGAATGTATCACGCCGATGGAACTTTATCTGAACATTTTTCGGTGGATTTACTCCCTTTTAGCTTCACGTCTAAATCTCTAAAAAAGTAACCCTTTCTGAAATTTCTCTATTTTTCCCATCATTTTTATGTGGATAACTTTTGAAATCATCAAAAAACAGCTAATAATTAGAAAAAACTTCACTTTTTCGCATAAAAAGCACTTTTTAATTTGACTCAAAAGCCGTGATTCGATAGCTTCAACGCAGTTTCTAAATAAAAGAAATTTACTTAAACAAAAACATAACGGAGTTATAATGAGTAGAGTAAGCGATTTACAAGCATTAGTAGAAAGCGTATCAGAAGAAATGGAAAAATTTTACGACAAAGGAAACAAAGCTGCAGGTACAAGAGCACGTAAGGGGCTACAAGATCTTAAAAAATTAGCTCAAGATATTCGTCTTGAAATTCAAGCTAAAAAGAACGCAGAATAATTCCCGTATAAGTTTTTGAAAAGCCAATCTTCGGTAGAGGGTTGGCTTTTTTTGTGCAAATTGGTTTTTACTCTATACATTTTGTTTGACGTCGTGTATCAACTATATACATAATCTTCCATTTCCCATTCAATTTTGCCATCTGAAAAGAGTTTACTCCACAGTGAGAAAAACTATCCCCTGCATAAAATTGATAGGGAGTCCAAGCAGAAGCAAGATCACCATCTATTTTAATATCAAAACCTCCAATTCGCTCATCCCAAACTTGCTCATGTGGTGTTCCTACCGCTTTCAGAAATTGAGATAACTGCCCCTGAAGCTTAACTACTTCACCAGCTTGGTTCTTAGTAACAGTTTGCATGATCGCGTCACTAGTGAATGTTGAAGCTACCATAGAGCTGTCTCCTGCTCTCATGCCATCAAAGAGTGTTTCTATCACTACTTGAACCTCTTGTTCTTGAGTTTGAGCAAATAAACTAAGACTAGTAGATATAGAAAACGTAAGAAATAAGATTATTTTGTACATAATAGTAAAATGTTAAGATTTAGAATTCAGAATAATGAAGTTTTAAATTTTTGTTGCAGCAATTTGTAAATGAAACCGATTTAAATTCTTTTTATACTAGTGTTTGAAGTCTATGATTCCCGCGGAGCTTCCCTTCTGTTTTGCACCATTTAAAAATGATAATTTAATAGTTGTTCCGTTATTAGATTCGATAGATAAATCTCCGGATAGCTGCTGAGTTACCATTTCAAGAAGTTGAAATCCTAAGCTTTGTGAATCTTTTGTCTCAGCTAGTATTTTTTGGTCGAAACCTATTCCGTTATCATTTATTCCAATGGTAATAGCTCCCTTAACTTCAGAGCAATATATTTTTAAAACTCCCCCAGAATCGTTTTGAAAAGCATGTTTATATACATTAGTAACTGCTTCATTTATAAATAAAGCAGTAGGTATGGCTTGATTAATATTTAACTCTGTTTCTTCCAATTCATACTCAACTTCAATATTGTTTTCTCTACTCATGATAGAGGACAAATGGTTTACTAATTTCCTGATGTTTTTATCTATTCTAACATTAGCAAAATCATTTGAGTTATAAAGTTGCTCATGTACAAGTGCAATTGATTTTATTCTACTCACACTATCAAAAAGTGCTTTCATTAGGTGATTATCAGTAGTATTAAAGGCTTGTAACTGTAATAAACCAGAAACTATAGCTAAATTATTTTTAACTCTGTGATGAACCTCAGCGAGTAGTATCGTTTTTTCTTTAATACTTTCTTGAACTTTCTTCTCCGCTTCAACATCTTTTGAGACGTCCTGTACTAAAGACATAATCGTTTCGACATCGCCATTCTTGTCCCTGATTGTTGAATTATACCATATACAATCGACTATTATTCCACTCTTTGTATTATTTCTGTTAACTGATGTGTTTCCATGTATCTCATCAGATTTAAGCTCTTCCACTATCTTGGTTGCTTTAGAAACGTCTTCTTTATAAATAAGGTCAAAGGCGTTCATCCTTTTAGATAGCACCTCTTCTTCACTCCAACCGAATATTTCTTGGCACTTTTCTGACCATTTGGTGATATATAGTTCGCTATCATATTCCACTATTCCAAGAGGGCTATTATCTAGATGTTTTTCCAATTTTTGTAATACGCTCTCAAGCTTGTTTTCTGCTTCTACCTTGTCTGTTACATCTCTGAAATTATCAACTATTCCGTTAATTGATGGTTCATGTAGCAAATTTGTAATTATAGCATCAAACCATCTCCAACTTCCATCTTTATGCTTAATTCTTGCCAATGCACCTTCAAGTGTTATTCCTGGTTTGTCCAAAGAATCCATGAATTTTTCTTGAACTTTATGTACATCATCTGGATGTGTTAGTTCCATAAGGTTTTTCGAATAAATCTCATCAAGAGTATAACCCAACATACCTTGAATGGAAGGAGTTATATACTTTGGATTACCGGATTCGTCTAGTATTGCTGTGCCTTCTGTACCATTTTCAACTAAAGCCCTAAACCTCTGTTCACTATTTATGAGATTATTTTTTATCTCTTCTTCATCTGTTATGTCTTTTATGTTTACAAAAGCGCCTGTTATTTGATTTTGAATATTCTTAGCAGGCTTATAGGTAAGTTTAAAAACTTTTTTACCTCCCTCAGTATTTAGTACAAGTTCATCCTCTAAATTTTCACCTGAAAAAACGGAATTATAAATTTCCTTCAATCTCTCTCTCCGATCTGGAGTAGCAAAATTAAGAATCGATTCACCAACTTCGATTTTCTTTCCAAATTGCTTCAAATATTCAAGCTCAAATTGTCTATTAACGGTGATGACTTTAAAATCCAATCCTACTAATACAAAACTCTCCTCTGTATTATTAATAAGCAGGTGCATTTGTAGCTCAGAGTATTTATCCGTTGTTATATCTTGAATAGTTCCAAACAATGTATTTTCATCGAAGTATTCTCCAAGTATATGCACCCATTTTAGATTGCCTTTTTTTGTAGTTATTTGAGCTTCTAGGTCAATTATTTCTTTTTTTTCGATTAGATTGCTAAAAGAAGTTTCTATAAGCTCTCTATAGTCTTTCTGATAAAAGTTTATGTGTTCTTCATAGGAAGGAGTTTGCTGATTGGAAATTTCAAAAATTTTAAAAACTCCATCTGACCATTTAGTAATTCGTTCGTCAACTTGTATTTCCCATCTGCCAATTTTAGCAACTGTTTCTAGGTCCTTCATCCATTGCTGGTAATTTTCTTCTGACTTACTTTTATTACCCATACGTTACTTTTACTCTATTCTGTTGCTGAACACTAACAAATGAAATACTCTATTCAATAACAACCTATCTCGTTTATTTTTGATAGATTTTTTTAATAAAAAAAAAGCCCAATTGTTTTAAAAAATTGGGCTTAAAGCTTTCTAAAACCTTCTATTTCTGTAGCCAGTACTTGCGAAGTGTAATTTGTTCTTCCGTTGCATCTTCTACTTCACCAAGACTTTGTGTAGTAAGAGTAGGAGTTCCTACCATTCCAGAAATCTCGATTTCTTCTCCATCTCGTATTAATATCATTGATATCTCTGAATCAGGTGTCCAACTAAAAGAACTCATAATTAATGGTTGTGCACTTTCTAAGTTGTACTCTGTCCCGTTCACAGACTTTATAACATCACCCGGTTGAATTCCAAGTGCAATATGAGAAGAGTTAAGTTCAATGTTTCTAAAGAATAACTCTCCTCCTGGTTTTCCATCGATAAATGGAGTTTCCTGATCTTTAAAAAAGAACCCTACTTCAGAAACTTCTTCCATGATTTCAAGTCCCACTTTATCGAAAAATTCGGAATAATTAATAGGGGTTTCTCCCACTACATGAGTCATTAAAAATTCACCCACAGATGGATACGTCATTTCCGTTATTTCATCGATAAGTTTATCATCTTCGAAAGCTTTTTCTGTTCCATATTTCTCAGAAAGTTGTTTCATTAATGAAAGCATACTTCTCTCTCCATCACTTTCTTCTCGCATCAAAATATCGATACACATTCCAATTAATGCGCCTTCCATATATACATTGATATATTCTGTATCTGAATATTCGAGTACGTTTTCGCTCATATAGGTAAAACTTAAACTATCGTCTAAACCCTTTGCATAATCAATTTTACCAATCATTTTATCATAAAAAGCCTGCTTGTATTGTAGACCTTCATATACCTGAAAATGGCTCGCAAAATATTCCGTCACCCCTTCGTACATCCATAAATGTTTAGAAAAAGTAGGATCGTTATAATCGAAATTCTGTACGTCTTCTGAATGAACAGATAAAGGAGTTACGATATGAAAGAATTCGTGAGAAACTACATCAATCATTGACTCATCGAGTGCTTCTTTCTGAATCCATTCAGGAAGCACCACCACTGTTGATGTATGATGTTCCAAAGCTCCAAATCCTGTTGCTTCACCGTCTCCAAAAGTTGGGAGATACAAGAAAATATCATACCGCTCGGTTGAATTCATATCACCTAAATAGGCTTTTTGAGCTTTCATCATTTCGAATACAGTTTCTTTAATAACTGCTGCAGAATGTGCCAATGTTGGTGAATACACACTCAAAACTATTTTAATGTCTCCTACTTCAAATTCTTCGATATCAAGCTCGCCATACATCATTGGGTTGTCGGTAACTTCAAAATAGCGTGATGCGAAATAGGTATCGGTTACTGTAGTACCATCTTTTGAAGTAACTGAACTGGTAATGGGCAAAGCCGAAGATTTCTCAAATGAGGCTGGCGCTTTAACCTGAATACTATACTCACTATCATCTAATTCATCGAAATAACCAATAAATCCATGAAGATTCAGAACAAAATTTTCAGCTTCAATATTGGTGCCTGATGGAGAGAATGGAGTGGGAGTTTCCGTATTTTCAATATCGAAAGTATCGTTCACATAATATCCAACCTTATCGAGTGTTTGTGCCTTGGGAATAACCCATGAATTCTGATCTATTCTTTCGACATCAAGAGTGTCACCCTGATAATTATAGGCAACAAAGCCGTCTGTAAAACTCCCAAAGTTACTGACATCATACGTTCCTTGTACTACTCTCGGTAGCCGATAGGTAATTGTGTCATCAGTAAACATTCCGGGATTTATTTCAACCCAAACCTGATCATTGGTAACATCTGCAATATTTAAACTTGAAATAATAGGAGTAAGATGGGCTGGTTTTTCTGAATCTGTTAGGAGATTACCAGATTTTGGAGAACAAGCATAAAAGAAGCTCAATATTAGAACTCCGGATAATATTTTTTTCATTATAAAGGCTGTTTAAGTTAGTTCTAATGTCGACAATTTATAAACGTATTCTTGACCAAAAAATAGCTCAATCGACTGTTTTATCTACCCGAATAAAAATACAGAGGTTAATCCTTTAAATCTCAGATAAAGATGTATTATTACATCTTTTTGAAAACTTAACCTCTTAAACTATAATGTACTTCAGGGGAGTCTCTCAAGACCTTGGCACTGTATTCTGCAGTGATGTCCCGTTGAGGGTTTGCTAGCATTTCATATCCCACCATAAACTTTTTTATGGTTGCTGACCTGAGCAAAGGCGGATAAAAGTGCATATGAAAATGCCATTCGGGATGATCTTTTCCATCAGTTGGTGCTGGATGAAATCCCGAGGAATAAGGAAAAGAAACATTAAATACATTATCATATTTTATTGTGATCTTCTTTATGATATCTGCAAGAGCGTCTTTCTCTTTTTTTGTCATATCTGTAAAACTACTAAACGCCCTTTTACTTACCAATAATGTTTCGAAAGGCCAAAATGCCCAAAAAGGAACTAGAACGACGAAGTCATCATTTTCTACAATAATTCGTTCTTTTAGTTCAAGCTCGAGCTTTAAATATTGACTTAAAAGCGTCTTTCCCTTTTCCACATAAAACTTCTTGAATTGTATCAGCTCTTTTGCTGGTTCATCAGGAATGGTTTCTTGTGCCCAAATCTGTCCATGTGGATGGGGATTACTACAGCCCATCACTTCCCCTTTGTTTTCAAAAATCTGAACATAATTTATAAACTCTAGTTTACCTAACTCCTCATATTCATTTACCCAAACATCTATTACTTTCCGAATTTGAGAAAGCTCCATAATAGGTAAGGTTTGATTATGCTTAGGTGAAAAACAGATTACTTTACAAACTCCACGCTCCCCTTTAGCAACTAATAGATTCCCTTTATCAAAAGAAGAGTTTGATGAATCTGGCATTAATGCACTAAAGTCATTGATAAATGAAAATGTAGAATCATATTCAGGGTTTCGTATTCCTCCAGACCTAGTATTTCCTGGGCATAGATAACAGTTTTCATCGAATTCTAGCTTTTTATCGCTAACAAGTTCTTCCTCTTGACCTTGCCAAGGGCGTTGGCTTCGATGTGGCGAAACCTGTACCCATTCTCCAGTTAACAGATTCAATCTTCTATGCGGGTGTTTTGACAAATCAAGATTCATAACTAGTATTCATCCCCCAAATGTACTCCCTCTCCGACTTTTGTAATATAGATTTCGGTATCAATTCCCGTTCGTTCTTTATACTGTTCTGAAATAGAATTCGAAAAATCATTTACTAGATTTTTGTTCACTAAATTTATCGTACATCCACCAAATCCACCTCCCATCATTCTAGCGCCAACTAATCCTGGTAATTCTTTAGCAATTTCAATCAGTATATCTAATTCTTCACAACTTACTTTATAGTCTTTACTTAAACCTTCGTGAGAGGCAAACATTAGTTTACCAAATGATGCGATATCTCCTACTTCCAAAGCTTTACATCCGTCTATTACTCGTTGATTTTCTTCTAATACAAATTTACACCTTTGATAACTAATCGCAGAAAGTTCATCTTTAAATTCTTCAAGTAACTCTAAAGAAACATCTCTAAGACTTTGAATTGATGGAATATATTTACGTAAAACCTTGATACCCTCTTCACATTGGTTTCTTCGGATATTATACTCTGATGAAGCCAAATTATGTGTAACCAACGAATTACATAGTACAATTCTAAGGTCTTCCAAATCGAATGGTACCAATTCGTAGTCCAAAGACTTACAATCTAGTTTTAGTGCGCTTCCCTTTTCACCATGAATATTGATGAATTGATCCATAATTCCACATCGCACACCTACATGGTTATGCTCCGTTAACTGACCTATTTTAGCCATCTCAATTTTAGATAATTCAAATCCAAAGAGCTTTTTAATACCCAAAAGAATTCCACCTTCTAAAGCTGCTGAAGAGGATAGCCCTGCTCCGATTGGAATATTTCCTCCAAAAACTAAATCAAATCCTTCAATTTTGATTCCTTTCTTTTTGAGCTCGAAAATTACTCCACTTAGATATTTTGCCCAATGATACTCTTGCTCTACTGTTTCTTGATTTAAATCAATCTCAACATATTCATTCATATCAATTGAAAAAGCTCTAACTATTCGAGTGTTGTTATGTCCTACAGCTAATGAGATCACTTTATCGATTGCAGCTGGCAAAACAAACCCCTCATTATAATCAGTGTGATCTCCCATCAAGTTTACTCTTCCTGGTGAGACTACCATTATCGGATTTGATAAAAACTTTGATAGAAATGCCTCTCTCGTTTTCTTAATAAGGATACCATTAGATAAATCCATTACTTAAAAACTTGAGATGTAAATTCTAATTCCACTCTTATTTCCTTTTTTGAGTTGCTTAAAATACATTTTTAGAACGTAATAAATAGTTGAAAATATTTCTTCCAAATGGAATTCTATATTAAGCATTCATCGTTCTTTGGGTAAAGAATCAATCAGGTAGCAATTAATGAACAATCCAAGTGTATTAAGTAAAATGCTTCTTTTATATCTAAAAATAACTGGATATAAATCGAAGCTAAATCTAAACTGGTGGACTAAACCCTCTAAAGCGAATGTGCCTCCCAAAAAGGTTTTTCAAACACATTCTGTAGAGCAAAATCAAAAACTAGGTCGAACCGTTTGGACAATACAACCTAAGTCTGAATTAACTCAAAAGCATATTCTTTATCTACATGGCGGAGGATACTCGAAAGGATTTATAAACTATCATTGGCAATTCATTTCAAAACTTGCAACTACACTGGGTTGTACAATAACCGCTCCAGACTATCCACTTTCCACAAGTGCTTCTGCTACCGATGTCTTTGATTTTCTACTTCCGCTATATCAATTATTAATCGAAAAGCATGGATCTTCAAATCTAATCATTATGGGTGATTCAGCAGGAGGTGGAATGGCTTTAGCCTTAGCCGAATTACTAGTTAATAAACATATCGAACAACCCGCTCAGTTAATCCTTCTCTCCCCTTGGTTAGATGCTACTTTATCGAATCCTCAAATTGATGCTTTTGAAGAGATTGATTTGATTCTTGATCGAAGTGTGATGCAAAAACTAGGAGAAAATTATGCTGGTGATCTTGAACTGAACCACTATTTAGTAAGTCCTATTTATGGAGCGATTAAAAGAATAGCTCCCACTACCATATTTATAGGTTCTGAAGAAATTTTATTACCTGATTGCAGGAAACTTAAAGTTAGAGCAGAATCAGAACCTATGGTATTCAACTATCGAGAGTTTAAAGGAATGGTACATAATTGGATGTTTTTGCCAATCTCTGATGCACAACAAACCTTCGAAATGATTGTCGATCAAATCAATTTAAAACCATCTGAACTTGAAGATTTAGTAAACGCAAATGGTAATTTTTGGTGAGATTCTATTCTTGATTCCTAGTTAATCTCAATCAAGGATCGCTTTTGCAATTAGCTCTGCTGGATGCCAAGAATTTTGATCTACACCATCTTTAATTTGGTGTCGACACGAAAAACCGGGGGCGCAAACTAAGTCGCTTTCTTTCTTTTTTCTAAGTGAAGGGAAAAGTACTAATTCACCAATATCCATCGAAACTTCGAAGTGCCCTTTTTCATATCCAAAACTCCCCGCCATCCCGCAACATCCAGTTTCCAGTACTTCAACTTGATAGCCTACACTTTCTAACGCTGATATTGTTGCACTATTTCCGGTCAATGCTTTGGAATGACAATGACCATGAAGAACAACGTGTTGATTATTTGAAGTTGCAGGTGCAAGAACATCTGTATGGCTTGAGATAAATTCTTCGAAAGTAAATGAATTTGAAGCAAGTACTTTTGCTTGGCTCAGTAATTCTTCGTCGCATAAATCAACGAATTCATCCCGAAGCGTTAATATCTCGGAAGGTTCTAATCCAATAATCGGGATATCCTGTTCAGCAAAATGACTGAGTTCTTTTATTACTTTTTCGGCTATTTTTTTCGCATCCTTTAAAAAACCTTTTGACAGTTGAGGACGTCCCGATTCCATATTTTTAGCTAACTCAACCTTAAACCCCATTTTTTCTAACACCAGAACAGCTGCTTTCCCGATTTCAGGCTGGTGATAGTTTGTAAATACATCCACAAAAAGAACTACTAGATTTCCTTGTTCCTTTGCTTTTCTAGTAAAAAACCAATCTCTAAACGTCTGTTTTGCAAATGTTGGCAAATCTCTACGAGCATCTATACCAACTACTTTTTCAAGAATTTTTTTAATAGGATTTAATCCAAGAACTGCATTTGAAATTGAAGGAAATAATGAGGCTATTTTATATCCAGAAGCGGCATTAGAAAAGAACTTATCACCAAGTTTAGCTCCTTTTTTCTCATGCCAACCATTCAGAAATTCAGTTTTCATTTTAGCCATATCCACATTTGCAGGACATTCACTCTTACAGGCTTTACAACTCAGACATAAATCGAGAGCTTCTTTTAGCTCATTAGATTCAAACGCGTTGGGATTTTCACCTGCAAAAACCTGCCGAAATACATTTGAACGACCCCGAGTTGAATCTTTCTCATCTTTAGTTGCCATATAAGAAGGACACATGGTTCCTCCACTTTCTGCGAGTTTTCTACAAACCCCTGCTCCATTACACAATTCTGTAACATCTCCAAAACTCCCCTCTTTCCTATACTTAAATACGGTATCAACCTTAGGTTTTTTATATGAAGGAGAAAACCGTAAATCGAGTTCAATTTGTTTAGGTTGAACAATTTTACCTGGATTAAAAATATAATTTGGATCCCAAATTTCTTTTACTTGCCTAAGAATTGGAATCATCTCCTTACCAAGAACATATTCTATATAGGGAGCCCGAGCTCTACCATCTCCATGTTCACCAGAAAGCGATCCTTTGTACTTTCGAACTAATAAAGCAATTTCATGTGCCATGCTCTTCATTGTTTCAATACCCTTTTTTGTAGTGGTATCAATAATTGGTCGGAGATGTAATTCCCCAACCGAAGCATGTGCATAGAACACACATTCCGTATTGTACTTCTTTAAAATGAGTTGAAAGTCCTCAATATATTCTGGTAAATCTTCCACTCTTACCGCCGTATCTTCGCAAAATGCTGGTGTTCTGGAATCTGTTCCTAAACCCATCAACAAACCAAGTCCAGCTTTTCGAAGCTCCCAAACTCGGTTCATCTCTATTTTTTTAGAGACAATTGGATAAGAATATCCTAGATTTTTTCCTTTTAGGACTGATAGAAGTTCTTTGGCTCTTTCTTCCAATTCCTGTAAATCATTCCCTTCGAACTGAATAATGAGAATATATTTTGGGTCTCCATCAAGAAAAAAACGATTCTTACTTTGCTCTAAATTTCCCTTAGTAGCATTTAAAATTATGAAATCGACCAGCTCAACGGCTGAAGGGTTTAACTTAACCGCCTCTTTCGTTGCCAGCATTGCATCCTTCAACGAATTAAATTGAGGTATTATCAGTAATTGATGCTCTGATAAAGGTGCCAGATTTAACTTAGCTGATGACGTTATGGCTAATGTTCCTTCGCTTCCGCAAAGTAATTCACACAAATTGAAATTTCGCCCATTTTTGGTAACGGGCTCCATTTCCAACAACTTGTCTAAGGCATATCCCGTATTTCGGCGAATAATCTCAGGATGCGGATAATTATCGGAAATAGTTTTTTGTTGTGATTCCAACAAATTTAACATCGACCGATAAATATGTCCTTCTAAGTTCTGTAGTTTTTTCTTTTGCTCAAGTTCATCCAAACTTAGAGGTTTTAAATAAGCTACAGATCCATCACTAAGCACAACCTCCATTTCTAACACATGTTCTCTCGTTGTCTTGTGTTTAATGGAAAACGAACCCGCAGAATTATTCCCAATCATTCCTCCGATCATGCAACGATTGGTCGTAGAAGTATCAGGACCAAAAAGTAATCCAGATTCCAACGCCTTTCTATTTAAAGAATCTCTGATTACACCAGGTTGTACTTTCGCAAAATGTTCTTGACGATTCACTTCCTCAATTTCAGTCATAAACCGAGAGACGTCCATTATGATGCCATTTCCTGTGGCCTGCCCTGCTAAGCTTGTACCCGCACTTCTAGGAGTAATTGCAAACCCATCTCTATTAGCTTTTTGAATCAATTCTTGAATATCTCGTACAGATTTCGGAAAAGCTACACCATTAGGTAGCTCCTCATACATAGATGCATCAGAAGCATATAATTGGCGCGTAAGTAGGTCGTTTTTAATCACTTTTTTTTGGCTTTATTTATCATGACAAAGTAAGAAAGAAATATTATTTAGAATAATAAAAAACGTACGGAATTGAACACTATATGTATCAAAATGGACATTTTTATATTCAAAAAAAGTCTATTGCTACCATCTTCATAGAAACTAAAAAAATGGTATGGTTATTGAACAAGTGTTTTCGAAACAGCAAAAACTTTATTAATTATGAAAACTATTTTTCTAACAATACTCTTCTCCTTTTGTGTGAATACCACTAATGCACAAACTTTGCTACATGTTATAAATACGGATGCCAATGAATATGGAATCGCATTTATCAGTGAGAATCTTGTTTGTTTTACAAGATCGTCAAATGGTGCAAAAAAATTAATGCTCACCTCCAAAGTAAACGGTTCTTGGTCTATTCCCAAAGAAGCTCCCTTTTCTGTAGGGTGGGATAATGAATATCCTACTTTTGATAGAACTACTTCTAGACTTTATTTTGCTTCAACAAGACCTATTAAAGAGGGTGGAGAAATTTTAGCTAATAATGATATTTGGTTTGTTGAATATCAAAATGGCAATTGGAGTACGCCTAGCCATCTAGGTGGTGTTTTTAGTGAGAAAGGAATCGATAGTGGAGCTTTTGGTTTTGGTGAAGAGATTTTCTTTCATTCAGATCGATCTGGCTCAGGTTTGAATTCGGTAGACATATATAAAGCATCTATTGATTCACAGAATCTAATTAAACTTTCCATAAGTACAGATGTTCTAGATGGAGAGGTTCATCTTTTCAATAATGGGAAATCGATGCTTTTTATGAGTTCAGGTCATAATGCTATTGGACGATCCGATATTTTTTTAAGTCACCTATTAGATGACTCATGGACATCTCCAATTTCTGTTGATACTACAGGGTTAGTAAATACCACTGCTTGGGAATATTCTCCAAGTCTTTCGCTGGATGAGCAAACTCTATACTTCACAAGAATTGCTAACGGACAAGCTGATATTCTTGAAGCTCAGATAGATTCTTTATCTGGTTTTTAAGACCAACTATTTCTTTCTGTACTCAGGGGGGAGTATAATTTTGATGTCTATCTAGTAATTCAATTTGTTGCTACTAAAAACACATTCAAATCTAGACCATTAATCAAAAAATTACTTTGCTTCTAGGTTTTAAAACTCATACTATTAATCGTAATATTACGATATACGATAAATGGCACTTACTAAAAGCGAATTATTTACTGAAGCCCAACAACAAACTGCTGAACTTTTTAAAGCAATGGGGCATCCTGCTCGTCTTGCAATTTTGGAATTATTAAGTAAAAAGCAATCCTGCATTTGTGGAGATATCACTAACGAACTTCCTCTCGCTCAATCCACCGTATCCCAACATCTTAAAGCCTTAAAAAGCGCCGGTATAATACAAGGTGACATTGATGGTGTGCGCACTTGTTACTGTCTTAGTGAAAAAGGGGTTCGAATGATGCACCAAATGGTAACGCCAATTATTGAAAAACTACATTCATCCGTCAATCAAAAATGCTGCTAATATGAAATCAGATATTAAAACACCCAATGAGCTAAAAGAAACCGTACGACAAAAATATAGTCAGATTAGTGAACAAGGCGCCGAATATAATGCTCGGACTTGTTGTGGTGCAGGTGGTGAATCTACTAAAGTTTATAATATCATGACCGACGATTATAGTGAAATGGAAGGATATAATTCCGAAGCCGATTTAGGATTAGGTTGTGGGTTACCAACTCAGTTTGCAAAAATTAGTCAAGGTGATACCGTAATCGATTTAGGCTCTGGAGCTGGAAATGATTGCTTTGTTGCTCGCCATGAAACTGGTGCCGAAGGTAAAGTAATAGGAATCGACTTTACGGAATCAATGATTAACAGAGCTCGGGAAAATGCTGATAAATTGGGCTATAATAATGTAGAATTCCGTTTTGGAGATATTGATGAAATGCCGGTTTCTGATGCAGTTGCTGATGTAATTGTTAGTAATTGTGTATTAAATTTAGTCCCGGATAAACCCAAAGTTTTTTCTGAAATACAACGCGTTCTTAAACCTGGTGGACATTTCAGTATTTCCGATATTGTACTAGAAGGGAATCTGCCATCCGCTCTTAAAAATGATGCGGAAATGTATGCAGGTTGTGTTGCAGGAGCTATCCAAAAGCAAACGTATATGAACTTCATTAAAGATGCTGGCTTTGAGAATATTGTTATTCAAAAAGAAAAGCCCATCCAGATTCCAGATGATATTTTAAATCAATATTTAAATGAGACGGAAATTACAGAATTCAATTCTGGCTCTATCGGCATTTCCAGTATCACTGTTTTCGCGCGAAAACCTAAAGGCGAAGCGCATGCTGTTAATATTATCTCACCTGTTAAAAGTGCTGTATCGAGTTGTTCTGGGGATGGATGTTGTTAATAGGAATTCATCCTGTAACAAATTTTAATTCCCTCTTCTAGGAGAATCAGGTGGACCGCTAGAACTAGGTCCGCCTCTCCTATTCTCTAAGTTGATCATCGTTCTCATTGTTTTCCTAAATGCTTCCTTTTGATCTTCTCTTAGGTTCGAACTCAATGCTCGAAAATGGTTAAAGTTCATTCTTTCTAAAGCCTCGTGCCCTTTTCCAATTTCAGCAACTAATGAATCTACTTTTTGGTCATTCCCTGATTGCAATTCCATAAATAGCATCCGTTTAGACTGCTGGATATTTTGAAATATATCAGACACATTCGTTCTATACTCGTCTCTTAATTTCTTAAACGTATCCATTTGTTCTCTGGATAAATTTAATTCTCTCTCAAAGGGTTGAAAAGTTCGTTGTCCACGGTTATTAAAATCTGTGATATTTCTAGGTGGTTTTAAGTACCAAACAGATCCAATTACTGCAATATTCAAAATTAGCATGCTTATAAAGCCAATCAACAAAAACCTGTATTTGTTCTTAGAATCCATTTCATTCTCCATTTTCTGTATAAAGGACTGGTACATCCATTAGATAATCATCATAACCAGTCGTTAATTCTGTACCTGTTGAAGTATCTTCTTCTGATTGTAGATACGTATTTACAGAAACGATATTTACTGTTATTAGAAGTAGCAATGCTACTGCACTCAAAGCTAATTGTGGTTCAAATAAGAAAGCTAACACCCCTCTTTTTTGAGATTGTTCTTTATCCAATTTTGCTTCTAATCGAGTATAGAAAAAAGGCTTTGTTTTAGCAGGCTCTAAACCATCCAACGACTGCATTGTTTTAAGGACTTCTTTTTCTATATCTGCTTTACTTTTCTTCATAATTTGAACCTTTGTTAAATTGAAGTCATCCAATTAATCTTTTTGTGAGTTATAAAATGCATATAAATCAACTTTAAGATTTTCTTTTGCCCTGTGTATTAATGCTTCTACAGAAGCGGAGCTCTTTTGCATAATGTCTGCTATTTCTTTTGTTTTCAACCCTTCAACCTTACTTAGCGTAAATGCTATATTCTGATTTTTTGGAAGTCGACCAATAGCCGTTAATAATACATTTGCTCTTTCTTTATTCTCTAAATCAACGCCTGGATGTCCCAAAGAACTTGAATCTTGAATCTCATTTATGTCATCATTTGAGTTCATTAAGGCTTTAAAGAATCCGAATCTTTTCTGACGTTTTCTATGCCTGATTAATTCTAACGATTTATTAACTGCAATTCTATATACCCAGGTGCTTAAATTAGCATTTTCGTTGAATGAATCTATTGAGTTATATACTTCCATAAAAACTTCCTGAGTTACATCTTCCGCATCTTCGAGATTATGAAGAAAGCCTATTGTTGTATTATAGACCTGATCCTTGTGTGCTTCTACAAATTGCTTAAACGTGGCACGATCACCACGTTTAAGCTTAGAGATTAACATATTATCTTTCAATTGTAGAACACTTCATTAAAATTATTTCGAATAATCTAAAACTTTAAGATCATCCAAAAAATTTAGTTTATCTATTACTTTTAATTACGTGGTTGAGGGCCATTTCTTGGACCGCGTTGTCCACCTCTTTCACCAAGTCCTTTTGGTCCTTTATTCCTACGCATAGATATAGTATCGAACTTTAGCTTTTGCTCATCGGTTAACAATGCTCGTATTTTCGAATGTGTTTCTAATCTATTAATAGCGATCTCAGTTTTCAAATCGCCAATTTCTTCAACTACTTTTGAAGCTGCTTTAAAATCAGCGTTTTCTCCCGTAGTAAGTGTTTTAAGTTTAGCTTCTTTTTCATTCAATTGATTTTGAATGCTAAGCATCGCTTTTTGAGTCTCCAGATGTAGTTGCTTCACTTGCTCTTGTTGATCTTCTGTAAGATCTAAAGCACGCATCATTTGTTCTGGACCTCTTTCTGCATTGCCTCGATTGAACTGAGCTTGAGGATTTTGTTGTTGAGCATCACCTCTTAGAGGTCTTCCTTGTGCAAATACATCTGTTGTTAAAAGTACTAAAGCTACTAGTATTGTTGTGGGGATTAGTTTTTTCATTTCTTTGTCTCTTTGTGATTATTGTTGGTTGTCATTTTGTTAGATGCCAACCATTCAAAAAACCTTCACTTTTTATTTTATTAGTTGAAAATTAATTCAAGTACATAAAAAAAGAGACAATATTAGAATATTGCCTCTTTTAGATTTCTTTTAACAATTATGTTTTTTGCTTTAATAAGTCGCTAATAGTAGGATTGGTTCTCTTTTTCTATAATTCAATTATGAACTCAAAGCCCAAAAACTCGGTTTACGTTAAATCCGATTCTAAAATCTGAGGTAAAGAAATCATCTGTGGTTCTGGCTAATAAGTGTTGTTCGGTAAACCATTCTCCACTCATTAAAAATATTTGGAATACATGTCCGCCAGTATCAATCTGCCAAGAAACTGCAGCGGGATTTAATGTTCCAGGGGTTCGATCTCCCAATACTACATAATATTCAAAGGAAAATGAATGGTGGAGATTCAATCTATACTCTCCCCCGAATCCTGTTCCAAAGTGAGTATGTTCGATTTGTTGATTTGGTACTTCCAATACAACGGTATTAAAATGAGAAATCATAGGAGCAACTTGAAAACTGAATTTTTCGCTGAATTTTCGTGCTACAGTAATAGAACCGAAGGTGTTGAGGCGCTCTTGAAAGGTAAAGTCGAATCGATTTTCTTCCTGAGTATTAATACCAATATCTCCTTTAATCGACACTTCAACAGGTATCTTTCCAGATTTCATTTGGTTAAGAACGGTGTATTTAAAGCGTAGGTCTACATTATCTTCACGACTTGTTCTTCCTATACCTACCGAGAGTTTATCTGTAATTCCATAATCTATTCCTAAACGCACCGCGGCACCATTGTCGAGTCCCCAAAAGTCTTTTAATCCCCCTGAGACTAATCCAAAGTTATGCATGATCGTACTGTTCATATTATTCGCTGCAAGGTTCGAACTTGTGGCCATCGTGATTAGAGACATCGTAAGAAAGACTTCTTCAGGTGAATCTGTGATGGTTCGCTTACGTTCCATTTGTGCAAAGGCTGACTGTGCACTAAATAGTAGGATGAATAGAAAATAGAAAAACTTGCTCATGGCTCACTCCTTAATAGTTAGTGTCGCATTAATTTCAATTTCTTGCTCTTGATCTACTTTTATAAATAGAATTTGTGGAGGCACGATCTCGTAATCTTCAAGAAGAAGAATCCAACCAGCTTTTAGGTATAGATTTTCGCCATCTCGCCTTAAGGTTCCTTCCACTATAATCTCTTTTTCTTTCCCATGGATTTTGAACACTCCCTCTACCATAACTTCTTGTTCTGCAGTAGACTCAAGATCAAACTCAGAAGTAAGTTTCCCAAAAAATTCACCATAAGGATAGTTCTCCGTATCAAGAGTAAGCTTCATATCCTTATCTCTCTTTGCATTTTTTGTATCAAGCGTCTCAAGATCGATGTAGAAATCGACTGTGCTATCATCAAAATTAATTAATCCAATTAAAGAATTAGAAGTCCCTGAAAAGTTGTGAAGAGGAACTTTAGAGTAAAAAATAGCAGTACCAGTTTCGGTATAAAAGCTTTGTGAAAATCCGGAAACAGTTAAACATGTAAATAAAAGAATACTCAGTAATTTTTTCATACGGTTTTCCTAGTTATTTGTAGCGCCTTCGTTAATCCAAGTGCGAATAGTTTCGATTTGTGTACTAGATAATGGGCTTGAGCCAATCGGCATTCTAGAACCGTGATCTGGTGATGGCTCTAGCTTATCAACCAAACCGCTAGCGTCTGCGTCATTTGGTACTACTAATTGATTTCCGTAATTGTTTCCAACGCTACCCATTAATAACGAGAAAGAAGAAAGATTTACTCCTCCATTTGAACCATGACAACTGGTACAACTAGAATTAAAAATAGGTTGTACTTGATTTGCATAGCTGACGTTTTCGATTGGATTTTCATCGTCATCATCCGGTGCTGATACAAGATTTTCGGTATTGGTTGAACAAGCTAATAATATAAACACGCTACAAAGCAGCATGATGTGAGTAAATTTTTTCATATCGATTTTTAATAGTTATTTAAAAACTGAATATAGATCAATATACAGGATAGGCGTTAGTACAAAAAAGATTAATTCGAATAGATTTACGACAAAAGCTTAACAAACATGAATACTTACTATCACTTTTCCGACATTCGGGTGTCGAATTGTGCTACTAGAAGTCAGAAGGGCTTATACCGAACTCTCTTTTAAAGCTCTTTGCGAAGTACGATGGGCTAGTAAAACCGACCTTATAAGAAATCTCAGAGATATTATGTTCTCGCTGAAGTATAAGCTCTTTGGCACGATGTAAACGTACGGATGAAATCAATTGATTAGGCGACTTATTAGTTAGGGCTTTAAGTTTACGTTGCAGTTGCCGTTCACTCATCCCAACTTCTTTACTAAGTATTCCTACACTAAAAGAATCTGTTGCTAAGTGGGAATCAATAACTTGTAGTACTCTTTCAATTAAAGACCCTTTTTGAGAAAGCTGTTTATACATAAAATTTTCCGAATAATACCCTGCCGAATAACTATCAGAGGCACTATATAATGAAAACCTTTCTCCTGATTGTATTTCAAATATTTCTTTATATAGTGAAAAACTCAACCCTGCACCTGATAACAAGTTTTTTACCGTTTGAGTAACTAACACTTGATTTGGGAGAGCCTGTGTTAAGATGGAATCGAAAAATTGAACAGTCTCATTACTCACAAAATGAGCTTCATCAATAGCGGCTTCTTTAACATGAACACCCACTGAAAACTTAATGCCAATAAAACTCATTGCATCTACTAATTCTATACTACAATTAGTTGCTTTACTTGGTCCCTCAAAAATAGCTACAAACCCGTGATTATTAAACTGAATTATTTCTCCTCTGAATTGCCCCACATATTGATTTACAATTTCTTTAATACTATAGTTTTCTGTAGCTGAAGATTGAATGCGACCCGCTATAATCGTAAATAATTTCCCATAATACCCTTCCTTAGGTTTTGCATTTAAAATGAATCCTTTCATTTCATCCAGAATCTCTTGAGTATTACCCACCCAGAATAAATGGTCATCTCCTTCAAACTCGACAAACCGAGCATCAGGAATATGTTTCGCAATAAACCTGCCTTCTTCAATTTTTACATCAATATCATTAACTCGTTGCATAATCAAAGCTGGAACTTTTATAGACCCTAAAATATCAATGATGTCGACTTGAGTGTTCATTTTGGTGAGTACCATAGCTGCACTTGGACTAGCTCCAGACCTAAAATAATTAGCCAACCAATCCATAAAGGTTTTGTCATTGGCTTTGGATGGAGCTAAAGATTCTAGATTCATCTCACCACTTCCCCAGTTATTTTCAATCATATCGTACACTTGTTGACGTTCTTCGTCGGTAGGTGCCCATGGGTAATCGGGTGAATATCTACGCTTTGCGAAAATACCAAATGTGATGAGAGAAATTACGCGGTTCGGATAGGTGGCTGCGAATAAAGCCGAAACTGATCCGCCTTCTGAGTGACCAAATAATACTGCTTCTTTAGAACCAACGGCATCCATTACCGCTCGGATGTCATCCATTCTTTCTTCCAGTGTAGAAAGTTCAACCACGCGATCCGAAAGCCCAGTACCTCTTTTATCAAATAGAATAACTCTCGCTATTTTCCCTAACTCTTGTAAGAAATCGACCAGCTCGGGACAACCCCACATCCAATCAATATTTGAAATCCACCCTGGAATGTAGACCAAATCTATCGGACCAGAACCAAACACTTGATAAGCAATATTGATACGACCGCTTTTGGTATACTGCGTATTTGGTTTCGAAAACATACTATTACTGCACTATTTTTAAAATCGATGAATTCAATAATACAGTTTTACAGCGTATTTATTCGAATAATTTGAGGAAGAATTAATTCTTAACAACAGGGTATCGTAAAATGGTCTTTAGTTTTTCGGGTGAGGTTTTTGTAGGATCTGACAAATAAATTTCGTGATGAAGACCTTGTATCTTTAGTCCTTTTTCTAGTACTAAATCTTCCATTTTTTGAATCGTATGGTGTTCTGTAGAGTACGGACCCACATGCAGTGCCTGAACACAAGTTCCTTCAGTCAAATTGATAAGGTGTATGTTTTTCACCAGTTCTAATTTCTTTTTTTTGATTACCTCAATCTTAGCTTCTTCAACGAATTCTAAGTTCACAAAACTGGGCATTCTAATCATCAGTTTCCAATGCCATTCACTTCTTGGAACGTCTAAGGCATGTTTATCACTATTAACCCACCATAATCCTTCAAGCTTAGGAACTCCAAAATCCATCCCTAACTTTTTTGATATCTTTTTTACTCCATAAGCCAAAGGGTATAAAGCTTTCACCGATTCTATAAAAATTACCCCGGCTGGTTCTCCCTTTCCTTCAATACTCAAAAATTGATTTTCTGAGTATTCTCTTATTTCTGGAGTTTGTTTTGCTGAATAATAATTTTTGTCAGTTTTAACTAGATCAAGTTTTTCCATTATCGATAGGCTTATTTAAAAATGGATTTTACTTCATTTAAATAGAATTCTACATGTCAATTATTGCTTAAACTAGCTGACTGATTTAATCCAACTTTCATACTATACGTTTGGAAATTCTTCTCTTATTTCTGTTTTATAATCCCAGAAAATATCAACGATGATCCATTGGTCATCAATCTTAGCTAAGTGAATATATTCCTTCCAGCGATTGTTTGGATATCCTGTTTCTAAAATTGCGGTAGCTACATTATCATTTAAAGTTATTTCCTTTATCCTATTTTTCTGCATTTCTAAAGGAAGTGGTTCTTTGTTATTCATTATTTCTCGTAGCGTTTTCTTCGAACACTCTTCACTTAAATTACCGTCTTCATTAATCCCTCTTTTTGAAACTCTGTCATGTAATACTACTTCCATTTCTTGGTACTGATTAAGAAAAAAGTTTTCGATATATCCTGTTATTACTTTTTCAATTTCTCTTTGGTTTTCAGTAATTGAACTCTGTTTCTTAGAAAAGGAAAACTTAGCATAGCTCACTGCTATCATTAACAGTACTATTAAGGGAATAAAATTATATAGACTTGGTCTTTTCATAATTGGAAACACCAGATTTAAAATTGTTTTCTGGTGTAAGAATACATCAAAATATTCGATCTAAAGCTGTCAAATATTGCTCATATACAAACCTTCAATTTCCTATTTACCCTAATCGAACAATATTAGAATTGTAAATTATCTACAACCTTACCCGTTTTATGTCGTCCTAATAAATGCAGGCTTTAGAATTTTAGACTCTCATACATATGACGACTCGATTTGGTAATGAAATTATTCAATTAAATAACGATAGTGCGGACTACGATTTCCCGGAAAAATTTAACAACGCTATCTATTTTTCTGAAGGAACTACTCCTAAAGAGTACTCGGGATTTAAATATGACTCTAATTTTTCTTTTAAATATATGGTTGAAGGATCTGAGTCCTTTATGGTTGAAGGGGTATTCAAGAAAATCATATCCAATGAATCGTTATTAATTAACGATGGATCAGAAACACTTTTTATTGGAGAATCGGGAAAGGCTATTTCAATATTTATTGAGCCAGAAATTCTAATTGATGTTCATTCAACAATTCTAGATCAAAATAAAAAACTAGACTCCCCTTTCGATGATGACCGTTCTAATATCGAGCTTTATGATAACCCAATAAGATCAAAGTATTCATTTACCAAAACCTTAGAACTTTTGTTTAAGGCTAAAGCTAGCCCTGTTATTTCTAACGATTTCTATTTTCAAATTGCTATAGAAATACTGGCAATGAATCGCTCTATTTTTTCAAAGCTCAATTCACAGAGCAGTGTAAACCTTAGCACAAAAAAAGAACTATTTCGAAGACTAGAAAAAGCACATCAATACATGTTAGATAATCTAACTTCAAGTTTTGAATTAGACGAACTTTCGAAAGTATCTTGCTTATCTAAGTATCATTTAATTAGGTCATTCAAACAAGTTTATGGTACTACTCCTCATAAATTTTATATCGCTAAGAAAATTGAAGCCGCAAAAAATTTCTATCTTATCAATCAAGGAAATGAAACACTTAAAAGTACCGCTTTAGAATTCGGCTACCCAGATTATCCTAGCTTCAGCAAACAATTCAAGTCTATTGAAGGTTATACGCCCTCTGAATTAACTAACCTTGTGAGTAAATAAGTTATAGGAATTCAACTTTAGTCATTGACTCTGGTTTCTAAATTTTGAAACGCCCCATTCCACGCAGTTTTGAAATAAATACGAGCTTCTTCCCAGTCTGTTTGATTTCTCCATCCAGAATGGATTAAAGTAACTAATGTCTTTTCTTCGAGACTTGAAAAATTAACTATAACCGTTGTTAAGGGATCGGCTGAATTCATAAAAGATTTAAATTGTGTTGGTCCTTTCCAATCGAACATAATGTAATTTGGGGCATTTATAGCTAATACTTTACACCCAATTGTACTATTATCTTCAGGGGTCTCAGGGTTCCAAAAAAGTTCGTATTTCCCTCCTACTTTTGGAATTACATCGGCTTTTGAAGTAAGCCACTCTTCAATACGTTGATTGTTTGTAAAATAGGTAAAGGCTTCTTCTATCGAAACATTCAACACTACCGATTGAACTATCACACTATCTCGGTTGGAGTTTCCACTTCTATTATTCATTGTTGAACTTAGAATCATTAAGATTAGTAGAGCGAATGTCATCTTTGCTTATTTAGGAAATACGAATTAGACCTGTGTTTCAGATTAATCCATTAGACATAATGTAGCCATGTCAATTATTGCTCAATTTTTGATTTAATTTGATAGAGAAATTCATAAAGCTAACTTAGATTTTACTCTATAATTAGCTCCTTCTAAATGCGTATTTTTTCATTTCCGATTATTTCTGCTCTCATTTATCTCTTTCTTGGGGTTTTTAATTCTGACTTAAAAGCTCAATCAGTACAAGAGATCATTTTAGCAGAGCATAGCTATTCCAATCAGAATTGGGAAGAATCCAACAACAAGTACCAAAAGTTGGTTATTGACAATCCTTATAATGGCGAATATTGGTATCGCCTTGCTTGGATCAATCATCAACTATCCAAGTTTGAGAAAGCAAAAGAATCTTACTTAAAAGCAATTGAAGCGGGCTACCAACTTTCTACTTCTTCGTACAATCTAGCTTGTCTATATTCTTTAACAAATAGCCCAGATAGTGCTGTTCAATGGCTTAGCTTCTCCTTTAAAAATGGGCTCCAAGGGAGAGAACGATTAATCAACACAGATTCTGAGCTTGATCCTATTAGACATTATCCTGCTTTTAAAAAACTACTGTCAGCAGTAGATCATGATATTGTTAAGTCGCGAACTGTTAGTTGGTCTGAGGATATTCAATTTCTCAAAACTAGATTTGAGACTACACATTATAACTTATTTTCTCTCATTGATAGACCCTCTTGGGATAATAAATTCGATCATTTGACGAGCAATATTGACCTTCTTGAAGATTATGAGATTGTTGTGAAACTGATGCAGATTGTTGCATCTATCGAAGCCGGACATTCGTATGTAATCCCACCATTTTCTGGGGAATATCAATTCCATCAATTACCTATTCAGTTATCTGAATTTGATGACGGAATTTATATCAAACAGGTGGATGAGAATAATGCAGATATTGTTGGGTATGAGCTCCTATCGATAAACGGTCACAAACTTTCTTCCGTAATTGATTCTGTACAAAAGGTCGCCAATCCTGAAAATGCTATAATGAAAAGATCGACCTCTCTTTTCTACCTTACGCTAACAGAAGTACTAGCAGCATATGATTTAGCCAACGAGTTAGATTCAATCAAACTAACGCTAAGAAAAAAAGATGGTGTTATAATTGAAAAGACGTTAAAAAGCGTCCCGTTTTCTCCTGAAATTGTTTCCACTAGATCTACACTAAATGGCTGGGTGAGCATGAATGATAAATCAACATTTCCACTACCCCTTTATTTAAAGTATCCCAAAAAAGCACACTGGTTTGAATATGTCCCAGAAACGGGAATACTTTATGCTCAACTAAATGAAATCCGAAATAGCGAAACTGCCACATTAAAGGAGTTTGGGGAGCAGTTAAAATTAATTTCTAGCAATAATAATGTCTCTGCTATTATTTTGGATTTACGATTCAATAATGGAGGTAATGGCTTACTCAATAAAGACTTTCTCCTTGAGCTTCTGGAAATAGAACAAGTAAAAACACCCGGCCAATTCTTTACTATTATCGGAAACAGAACTTTCTCGGCGGCTATGTTATTAGCCACTCAACTCGATCAGTATACGGAGACCATTTTTATTGGTGAACCTACTGGGGGTAAGCCTAGCCATATTGGTGACGATAATCATTTTGTTCTTCCTAATTCTGGTCTTATGAGTTCAGCATCACAGACGTACTGGCAGAGTCCGGTTAGCTATGACAACCGCGAGTGGATCGCTCCTAAAATATATATTTCCATGACTTCCGAACATTACCTTAATAATGTAGACCCAGTTATTAAGTATTTAGAAAATTTTTTTAAAAAGGATTAGATTGAATTCATGTCAATTATTGCTCAGTTCTTTAATGGGGTTTCGTATGGACTATTAATTTTTTAATTAGCTACTAAACTCAAAACTATAGTAGCAATAATGAAGACTTCCAATTTTATAATACTTTCATTCTTTTTCATTACAAGTTGTACTTATAGTTCAACACAACCGGTTGACTTTGAAGTGTTTACTCAACCTGAATCATACAGAGAAGAGGGATTTGGAGTAACAGGAAATCTAGGTGAAAGAAAAACAGCTGTTATACTCGTTACTTTTGAGGATATGCTTGAACCCACCTTAGAACCCGATATTTATAATAAAGCCATATTCGAAGCAGAGAATAGCATAAATAGTTACATCAAAGAAATTTCATATAATAAGACATCCCTAAGCGGTTCTGTATTTGGTTGGTATTCTCTGGAGGGGGATTCCCCATGTGATTATAATGCTCTTTTAAGTCGTGTCATCGAATCGACTGATTCTGATATTGATTTCTCTACCTTTTCAAACCTAATAATAATTACTCCTCAACTAATTGAACCTACCTGCCTTTATTCCGCTGGGGCTGCTGCAATTGGACCCATTGAAATAGAAACTGATGAAGGAAACCATCAAATTAGGGTTAGTCATGTAATTTGGGAAGGATACATTGGTTTAAATAATAGAATCGCCTCATTTACTATTGCACATGAGCTTTTACACAGCTTTGGAATCTGGCATGCAAATTCACTTGATTGTATTCCAACAATTAATAGCGAAAACTCTCCCAGTTGCGTTAACCATGAATACGGTAACCCGTTCAGTATTCTGGGTAAACCATCTACACTACTCCATCCAATGGCTTTTACAAAAGAGTGGCTAGGATGGTTACACGATGATCGCATCTTCACTGCTACTAAATCTGGTATTTACAGGATTTACCCTCTCGAAGAAAATTCTAATAGACCTGTCTCCATTAGGATACCCACAATCAGATTTGGAATGAATGCAAATGGACAAGATGGTTATACAAGTGCTAATGAAATATATGTAGAGTTTCGACAACCAATTGGTTTTGATTTGCTTTCAGACGACTCAGAAATTTCTGGAGATCAAATTTATAATGGTGTTCTAGTTTATACATGGTCAGTTAGACCAAATAGCTTTCAAAGATTTTCAGAAATGAAAAAAGAACCTATTACCGTACTATTTGATACAACTCCAAGGTCTATTACAAATCAAAATCAGTATAATGATTTTAGTGATTCACGGCTTGAAATCGGAAAAACCGTTCTGTTCGAAGAATTAAATATTAAAATTACCACCCTTAATATTACAGGAGATGGTGGGATCGATATATTAGTAGAGTTTTTATCATCTTAGTTCAGAATTAAATATCGGATGTAGATTTTGGTTTTTCACAAAGTGTTTTTTTTACTATTCCGAAAAATGAGTTTATGCCCGTAAAAAACTCTTCATCAAATAAAAATCCCGAGAATGAAAATTCAAACTCGGGATTTTAAGCATAGATGTAGGATTATTAATCCTATTTAAAAATCATTTGACTGAATTCGGTAAGATAGACTCTCCATCGATCCCAGGAATGTCCTCCACCAGTTTCAAAATATTCGTATTCAACTCCATACCCATCAAAAATCTCCCTCATATTATTTACACTTTCAAATAAGAAATCTTGAGTACCGCACGCAATCCAGTATAACCCATAATCGGAATCCATTAACTTCTGAATGTGCTCATCCGTTAAATCTTTTAATACATTAGCTTGCACAAATGAATCTTGTTCTATAATACCCATACTCTGAACTCCGTAATAATAGAACGTATTTGGGTATAGTAGTGCAAGCTTTTGAGTTTGTATTCCTCCCATTGACAAGCCAGTAACTGCTCTTGATTCTCTTTTAGAAATGGCTCTATAATTTTTTTCTATGTAGGGAATTACATCATTGATCAAACTTTCTTCAAACAATCCATTAGCCATTGAACTCACTCCTTGCTCCGGGCTTTCAACTCGTTTTAGTGCCTTAATCTGATCAGAGTTGCCATTCGTCATTACCACAATCATTGGTTCAATTTTGCCCTCAGCAATTAAATTATCAAGGATATGAGGTGCACGTCCCATTGTTGTCCACGCATCTTCATCACCTCCACCTCCATGTAATAAATATAAAACTGGATAATTCTTACCTGAGGTTTCATAACCAGCTGGTGTATACACGTACATTAATCTTTCCATCTCAAGAGTTGGCGACTCATACCAGTCTTTGGTCAAATTTCCATGTGGCACATCATTTAATGCATAATGGTTCACTCCTTTTCCTTTGAGCATAAATGCGCTGAAATAATTAACTCCATCTCGAACAGTATGAGGATTATGAGGATCAAGCACTTTTGCACTATTTACGTAATAGCTATAATTATAATATTCTGGTGCTAATACATCAGTTGTATATTCCCAAATATCACCCTCTCCTTTTTCAAGGTATTCAACATCTCCACCTCCTGACATCCATGTTCCATAGAGTATTACAGAATCTGCCTGAGGAGCACGTAAACGGAAAGTAACTGTACCGTCATCATGAATTTCTGGTGAATTAACTGGTGGCAAACCCCATTGAGCTTTAAGACTCAGAAAAGGTCCTTGAAGGAAAACCACTGTAATTAATAAAATCGCCTTATTCTTCATATACATTTATTTATAGATTTGATTTGAAGGTTACATTAGGACTCCATTATTACCTAATATACTTATTGTGTCTTAATGACATAATAAACTATTTTACCTTTTAGAAAAACAAAAAAAATTCAATGAACTATTTCGACCATTATCATCCGGGACTCTCGGTTGACTGCGTAATATTCGGGTTTCATGAGAATGAGCTTAAGGTTTTATTATTGAAGATGAAGAACTCCAAAAAATGGGCAGTTCCAGGAGGCTTTGTACGGAAGAATGAAAATGTTGATGACGCTGCAAAAAGAGAGCTTAAATCAAGAACGAGTATAGAAGACATTTATCTGAAACAGTTTCATTTGTTTGGGGATGCATATCGAAGTTCTGATCAATATGTGGATACATTAGTCAAAGATCAGGTTATTCAATCTGATATGGATTCGTGGTTTAGGCAACGTTTTATCACTCTTGGGTACTATGCCTTGCTTGAGTTTTCTAAAGTAATTCCAAGTCCTGGTAAAAATGCTGAACTTTGTGATTGGGTACCTTTGAATGAAATCCCTGACCTTATTTTGGATCATGCTACAATAATTGACAAAGCACTTTTGACTCTTCGTAACCAGTTAAGGTTTGAGCCAATTGGCAAGAATTTACTCCCAATAGAATTTACTATGAATGAACTCCGTATTCTATATGAAACTATTTTGGGTGAAGAACTAGACCGAAGAAATTTCCAACGGAAAATGCTCAGTTTTAGCATTCTGGATAAGCTGGATCATGTTCGAAAAGGGGGCGCCCATAAAGCGCCTTTTCTTTATACTTTTAATGAAGAAAAGTATAACCAAAGCCTTAAGAAAGGGTTTAATACAGTATGGTGATCCCAGATACAGCTCTCATAGAGCAAGTGAAGATGGAATAGGATTTCACTAAACCACACTACATCTTAAGATTGTTCATAACAAGCTTATACTTTACTTCCTGTACCCGCAAGATCAACTTGACCACTTAAAATATTAAATGATTAAAAAGTTTATTCGGCACATTTTTTTGAACCGTTAATTATTTAATTAGCGTCATTTTAATTGTTTCTGAATAGCCTTTTGAATCAATCCTACAGTAATATATTCCTGAGGCAAGATTCGATCCATCAAAAGAAACATTATAAATACCTGCAGAAATCTCACTATCTAATATTAAAGCTATTTCTCTACCTTGAGTATCATAAACTCTCATCGAAACTTTTGCAGCATCGGGGATTTCGAAACTTATGTTTGTAGTTGGATTAAATGGGTTTGGATAATTTTGATATAACTTTATCCCTGAAGGGATTTCTTCGCCAAATCCAGTAGAAGTATTTGTAACTACTTCAGCTGATAGAACTATATTCTCTACTTCTATTTTGGAATTATTATGTAATGAAACAATTGAATTTATATTTCCAACTTTATTCGGAAGAAATTCTATGATCAAAGTATCCGTGGAATAAGGTGCAATACTTATTTCATTAATGAACGATGTAAAAGCAGAATCGGAAAAAGATATGCCGGTGATATTCAGAGTGTCATTACCGACATTTTCGATAGGGATTCTTCTTTCATGTACAACATCTACATCTAGGTTAACCATCCCGAATGACACAGAATCCTGGGTACGAAGTTTTGGATTGTTAGGTATTAATCCTGTAATCATCCTCAATGATCTTGTCTCAAAATCGGTTACAAAAAGAGTGTCACCTGTGTGGGAACCAATGATTCCATTTGGCGCATTAAAGGTCGCCTCACCCAAACTACCATCTTTACTTCCAGCAACTCCTGTTCCGGTTAAAACACTTTGTTCCCCACTATTTATAGAAATCTTATAAATTTTATTCCTTTGAAATGCCGCTCCATAAATAGTGCTATCAATAAGGGCAAAACTTCCTAACCAGCCAGGGATATCGCCTATTTCTGTCAATGTAGAATCAGTACTGTATTTCAAAATTTTTCCGTCATCGAAATTTCCAATAAAGAGGTTACCAATTTCGTCGAAAACCAATCCTACCGGACCATTTAAAAGACCCCCAGATAAATACGTAGTTAGAACTCCCGCTGTGTCTAGTTTGACAATTTTTGATAGTTGATACTGAGAAACGAATATATTTCCAACACTATCAACTGCAACTCCAGTAGGATTAAATAGACCACTTAGAATAACCTCTTTGTCTCCATTCTTTGATACTCTATGAACTTTACTTCCAGTCGCATTAGGAATCAATAAGTTTCCTTCAATGTCAAAAGCTATCGCATTTGGACTCCCAAATCCTGATGCAAAAATACTTGTATTGCCTGATCTATCAATTTTGGTAATGGTATTTCCATAATACCTTGCAGCATAAATATTCCCTTCACTGTCTAGAGCTAAACCATCGTCAAATGTAGACGGACCTTTAACCAAAGTTTCTACACGTTGGGAATATGAAGTAGTGCTTATTATTAAAATGACGAGAAAAGTAACTATGAATCGTTTCAATGTTCTAAAGATAAAAGGTGATGGTTAGTTGAAAGATTTTAAGCTTTTATAATAATCTCCTCGGCTTAATTCATGAATAAGGACTAATAAATCTTTTCTCTCTATTCATTTCTAACTAATAAAGAACAACTTAATATCAAGTATCGAAACTAATTTGATCTTAGTGATGAAATAAAAAGCTAGAATCGCTCCCGTTTCATGAAACAGTACTATTCAACTTTTATGAAAACGTATACTTGTCTATTAATTCCAATATACGGGCTCAAGGATTTGATATGTCCAAAATAGATCGTTTTAGTATCAAAGATCTTCATGAAGAAGTATTAAGAGAAGGAAGTGTTTCTATAAGCGTATTGGAAAGTCATATTGAAAACTGATATTCGGAACAAGAATAAACACACCTTACTAAAGACATTGTGGATTTAAGATTCTATAGCATTAGGTACCTAATAGGAAAATTCGAGGTTGTTAAATTCATCTCGGGAAAAAACTCTTTTAAAGAAGTTGCTAATGGTATTTCAATAGGTGAAAGTATATTAGATGGTTCTTTTATTGAACTAAATGAAAAAATATCTACTGATGAAAACCTGATCGAAACA
>TARA_R110000868_G_scaffold10352_1_pt1 | contig 34675 bp, 21 predicted proteins | sample TARA_R110000868 | Tara Oceans TARA_R110000868 (sample SAMEA4397489) | marine metagenome | biome: Polar Biome; feature: [SRF] surface water layer (ENVO:00010504); material: water (ENVO:00002006), including particulate matter (ENVO:01000060) such as... | depth 5 m | reverse complement strand
ACCTAGCGGCGACAGCCGCTTATGCAACAAATACATTCGCTACGACTGCGGCTCTAAATACTACAAACAGTAATTTTACTACTTTCATAAATACTACTGCACCCGCAGTATACGCTACGACTGCGGCTCTAGCGGCTTCCGCTATCTCAGTAGCTGCCGCTTACCAGCCTTTAGATTCGGATTTAACCTCGATAGCGGGTTTAACTGTTGCAGCGGGAAGCATAATATATGCGACCGCTGCGAATACTTATGCTGTTTTACTTCGACCGTCTGGGTCGGGCGTTTACACATTAAAAATTGACATGGGCAACGCCAGGATACCTATTTGGGTCTTAGATCCCTCACCCTAAAAGCATATCACCACGTTTAAGTGAGTTGAATAGGCGCAGGTAGAAAAGTTCTCTAAGGGCATCCAACTCACGCATAACGCTGGTTAGTTCCCTGAGGGTTCTTTCTGATATTTTCTTATCATCTTTTATCGCTTTCATCCTATCCATGCAATTTTCTATCATACTTAACTGGTCCGTCGTTAAGGTGTTTATTGCGTCTACTTGAGCATTGGAGGTCAAAATGTCTGGGTGTTCGTTTCTCATATGTTTATCTTGTTGATTTCAAACTTCAAATTATTATAGTGCTTTATTCTTTGCTTGGAGTGGGATTCCAAATACTTGACACGATCATAGAAATCATAAAGGAATACTTTAGTTTTACCTTTAGCCTTTCTCGTACCTCTTCCTAGACCTTGAATGGTTGGAACTTCCCCCGCTAACCCTCTAGCATTGATCATGTGAGATATCTCATCAATACTAATCCCAGTCTGCATAACATTAGTTCCGATGATAGTAGCGGGGTTATCATCCTCTATGAATTTCTGAATGATGTCATACCGGGATCCAATATCATCCTTACCTTCAATCCCGTAGTAGTTAGTTACTAGCTTTTTTAGATTTTCAATATGCTGAAGGTTCTTTACCAGTATTAGTATCTTAGCATTTGGGTTTGCCTTATATACTTTATCTACGATCTCTTTTATCTTGTTATTGCGATACTCATTGTTTACAATGAATTCTTCGTATATCTCCAGGTAAGATAGATTAGACTCTACAGATGAGGGTGCCGGGATATCTATAATTTGAATTATCGGTTTGGCTAAACTTCCATCCTTAATCAACTCGTCTGCCGTCCTGGTTGTGTATACGGCTCCGAATGCGCCCTCTAGAACCATCCTAGCGTTGATGTCTTTTGCACCCTCCCTCGGAGGCGTAGCAGTGAAAGCAAGCCTGTAGAGAGCGTTAGGGAAGCTCTCAACGGCAGCTATGGTGGTCTCCCCCTTGCAGAATTGGTGAGCTTCGTCAACCATTAGTAGTTTTGAGGAATTCAAGTGAGAATCTATGATCCTTTCAATACTTTGCACCGTAGAAAGCATTATGCGTCCGTGCTCGTAACCTTCCCCTGAATTAATCCCCAACTCCTTAATACCACATTCTTGGAAGAATTCGTAAGTTTGTTTTAGGATACCTTTCTCCCTGAACAATACAGTAACGTGGATGTCTGGATCTATCTCCTGTAGGGCTGCAATTACACCCGCCATTATTAGAGTTTTACCTGAACCTGTTGGGGAATCCACAATTGCCCTTTTATGCTTTAAGCAGTGTAGGATACAATCCTCTTGGTAGTTTCTATATTTGAACTTCTTGACAGATACAACAGGTGCGTCAGCGGAAGTATCTGCATCTTTATAGTCTACAATATCTTTAGTATTAACTCCTATCAACTCAAGGTCTTTTAATACGCGAGTGAGCAATCCTGCCTTAAACTTTCCAGTAGACTCAAAGTATCTTTTCTTACCGTCCCACCGTCTAGCTCTGTAGGCTGGGGAATACTGGTATCCGGGCACAGGGAATGAATACTTAGTTTTAAGTTCCCTTAATATCTCTGGATTATCAGTATCCAGGCGTGCGGTTAAAGTTCCTACTGTAATCCTCATAGACTATAATATAGTTACATTATAGGAGATCCATGTCAGAGATAAGAAAAATTGCGGGGAATAACGTAGCCAGTCACGATAGTGTCCTCAACGAGTTGTTTAAAAATATGCCAGAAGGGGAGTCATGGGAAGTATCCCTGCCTTCCAAGGGGAAGTTCTACACTAACTTTACGGGTGCTACAGTAACTGCCCTTACTTTCCAAGACGAGGAAAGAATACTTAATTCTAACGGTAAGGGAAGTAATATTATTAATATGTTGGTTGATACCTGCGTTCAGGGAGTCAACGTACAAGAGCTTTTGACCATGGATAAGCTATTCCTTCTAATGAAAATTAGAGAGCTTTCCTACGGATCTGAGTATGAGTTTCCTGTTGGATGCACTCAGTGCCATAAAGAAATTATAACGACAATAGATTTAGACAGTCACTTTAAAATAAAAGAAGTCCCAGAGGACTTCACGGATCCTAGGGAAATTACCCTGCCAAAGCTGGGTGTAGATGTGAAGGTGGTATTCCCTAGAACACGAGATGAAGCTTATTTAGAGGACTCTAAGACGGTAATAAAGAATCTTTATAGATTTGTAATCTCCCTTGGAGAAATTACGGATCCCGTCCTTATCTCAAAGGCAATAAAAAGAATGCATATCCAAGATGTAAAAACCATTATAAAGGAAGTTAATAGGGAGGAATACGGGATTGACCCAAGGTTCATGTTTGAATGCCCCTCTTGTAAAAATTCTACCTTGATGGCTATACCCCTCGGTGTCGATTTTTTTTCAGTGAGCTAATACATAGTTTAACCTCAAAAGAACTCTTACAACAAGCCTACATATTAGTAAGTAAGGCAAACTTTGCTTACTCCGATGTAAAGAAAATGACCTCCATGGAGAGGTTCACATTCATAAAGTTTTACGCGGACGAAATGAAGGCTCTAAAGGATTCCCATGAAAATAAATAACTATTCGGTCAATACGAGGCATGAGAGACCGTCAGTGTTAGCTCCTACTGCCTTGTTGATGTATTTCATCAACGACGGAAAATACGCAGATCCTTATGAGATTAGCGGGGTGTCTGTCTTTGCTGCTGCAAATAACATGTCTCCTAATTCGATAATCACCCCTGAGGGGGAGATTGATTCCAGTGTGACGAGCCTCGTGAAGATGCACTTTGCGAACATCAAAAACGATGGAGATTCCAACACCGATTCTAGTTCTTTTGATACTTCTAATTACACTCAAGGTGCCGGGAACGCTTCAGGTGTTTACAGATTGGCCGAAGGTCAATATGCTGTAATCCTAGATCAGAACGTATTAAGTGCAACCTTTAATCTTTCTGGGGCGAGTAGCATTCTTAACACCGTATCAGGGGTAGGGGATTACCTAGATGTTTGGACCGTCAAGCATGTTAACGGATCCAACCTCACTACGATAATAAATGACTTCACTCTGACAGAAGATAAATTCTTTGGAGTTACAGAACCCTTACTTTTCCGGGTAAACACACAACTTGAAAACAATCATGTGGTTCTGGGATCCAAAGTTGACCTGAAGTTCACTAACGATTTTACCCTGGAGAATACAAACATCGATAGGAGCATCGTTAACTTGTTCAAGGATTCCTTAGTTGTGAACCCTCAAATTGAGATCTACAAGAAGAATGATGATCGTAATCTAGCTTCCAGAGTGATGGTGTCTTCTTACGCTGAAACGTCTGGTCTTTCAGATCTTACTTCGGCAAACACCGTAATCTTTAACCTGGACACTGAAGCCCTAAAGACCCACCCAAGTATGCTTGATGGAACCTTAGGATCTCAGACAGGGGTATACATTGCAAAGCTTCGTTTCCAAGCTCTGAATCAGACAATTGTATCAAACGATCTAGCCTTTATAATCCGTTAGCTGGGCTAGCTCTAGATTTAGGGGATCTAGCCTCTTAAGGTCCTTACATGCGCTTAGAACGGCATCAGGACCCCTCTCAACGAGCATCTGGTTCCAGTCCTTACAGGTGCCGTTAGGACTTACTGTATACAAGTCATCTCGATTGATCCAGTAGGCTTTTTCCATAAACTTCTTAGTCCCGTAGGATCCTGCTGTGTCATTATCAAAGGCACACACCAAGGGACCGAGATACTGGCTGAGTTGAAGCATCTGCTCTTTAGACGTAAAGCAGGACAGTGTGGTAGTAGCATTAAGACCACAAGCTTGGAGGCTCAAGCAATCAAACACCCCCTCGGTCACATACAAAGGTTCGTAGGATCCGTAATCAAAAGGGTAAAGTATCTGGGAACTCTTTAGGTTCTTACAGTTAAGATACTTAGGTTGGGATCCATTCAAGTCTCTAGCCTGGAAGTAGAACATCTTCCCCGACTTATTAATAAAGGGGATAATGAGTCTTCCTTGGTAGCTACCCGTCTTTGCGAGGTAAAACTTGAAACCGTCGAGCAACCTACTGGTTACCAGAGGATGGTCCTTCACTATCTCAAAGTTTTTAGTATCGTCTAAATTACTGACAATCTTATCAGGGTCAACTCGTTTAAACTTCTTCGGTTCCCTGAAAACACCACGAGCCAGGAAGTCCTCGTAGATGAGAGTCTCATACGCCTGAGAGTAGGAGCACTTCTCAAGTTTGGAGTATAACTGGGTGAAGTTTCCTACCTCGCCAGACTTAAAGCATCGCCATAACCCAGTAACCAGATTGATGGACATATGGCGTTTATGGTCATCAGCCACGAAAAGGGAGGGAACTACTAGCTCTATATCATCGCTTGAAAGCCTATAATTAGATGAGAACTTACCAATACAGTATTTTCTAATAAAGGAATTATCGCTCATGTTCATAAATAATATCAGTGCCTCTCGCGGAGACATCATAGACCAGTGCCTGTGGAAATACAAGCTAAAGTACATACTAAGACTACCTGGATTCGGATCTAAGAATGAGGGTGCATTGAATTTCGGATCCTTCATCCATAAGATCTTTGAAGTAGGCTTCAAGGAGAAGAGCATGAAGACTCTGCTTAAAATAGCAGAAGCGGAGCGTTCAACCTACAAAGTACCTTTTGTAGAAAATACTAGAATGCAGTCTTGCCTAGAGAACTTCATCCTCTGGAATCAAAAGCTGGGGGAGACCTTATCTACGGAACAGTTGTTTACCGTCCCCCTAGATTCTGAAAAGGATATAAGTTTTATAGGTATCATTGACCGGGTGGTAAAAGGTACCGATGGAGGCTACCTAGTTATCGACTACAAGACCAGTAAACGAGAGAAGAAGAAGAAAACTCTTCTGGATGACAATCAGCTAAAGGGGTATGCCTATGCTATCCACAAAACTTACGATGTCCCTTATGAGAAGATTTACTGTTCGCACTACTACCCAGTTACAGGGAACTTCGTTACTGTTAAATTCTCACGATTCCAAATAGACCAGTGGAAGAAGAAACAGATTGATAAGGTCTGGCGTATCCGAAAGAAAAAGATGGATGAGTTCTGGGCGAGCAAGAACATCTTCTGTGATTGGTGCGAGTATAAGGAGGCTTGTCCTGCCTACCAGAGTGAGTCTACCGTCTGCAAGAGGATTGATGAGCAGAAGGAACTAAAGAAGACTTTGAACGAGAATAAGAAGAAGTAACCCTCCTAGCAGATTACTTCGTAAGGTAGGTATAAGTTAACCATGCAAGATACACTAGGACACAGTAGACCGGCCAATCGCTGCTTTGGGATCCTTCAAGATCGCCTGGATCCACTCCGTGGTCACTAATAAACTTAGAGCGGTATAGGCTGTTCCTGAGATCTTGCTTGTCTTGTTCGTTCATCTTTTTACCTTGTGGGTTTGCTGGGTGCAATGTCGGATAGTGAACCACTGATTATAGGGTAGTATATCTCGAAATCAATGTCTATCAGGAAGTTTTCGACAACTTCTCGATTAAATCCTGAGTCCACCACCAGAAACTTATGCAAGGTCTGCATCTTTAGGGGCTTCCTGCTCTCCAGGGATTTAAGTATTCTGATCTGGAAGAGCCTAGTCATTCTCTTCCCATACTTATAACTCCATCGATCAATAAAGTCTTTGGACGTTGTGAACTTCAGAAGATCGAAGGTTTCAAATAATTCTTCATCAAGATTGGACATTCTTCATTATACCACATTAAGGAGGCTAATCTAGCCTAAATAATTCTGCTAGTATAAGTATACTTCAATCAGTTAAAGTATCTAGACTAAAGAAACAAAGAAGAAGAAGTAAGGATAAAGAAGAAAGAACTTTAGTGACTTTAAGTAATATTACATATGATAGTCACCTAAGGCTGAAAATCTAGAAAAAATTATTAAGCATGGGATTGATAAACGCCATCAGGGGATTTGGAAGGATTCTCAGCACCACACTGGAGAACTTTTTAGTTCCTTACAAGGATAGGATGAGTGTCCATGAGACCTCCTGGATGGGACTACAGCCAGGGGATTTAGTCCAGTTCTACTACATAGATGGGGGCGTAAGGTTTGGTTTGGTAGTGTCCTCACGTAGGACATCCAGCGGTATATTCTTGTCCACCAGAAACAACACATTACTTAATATTGTCGAGATAGAGTCATTAACAGACTCAATGTTTTCATTGATGATAAATAACCTATACCAGAACAGGGCTGCATGCAACTATTATTCGCGTAGGGTGCTTGGGGCTTTTTTGGGTAAAGATAACTTTAGGACTTTTAATGTGGCTAAATTAACAAATGTAATGAAGGTTAGTATACTTTAATGGCTACAAATCCTACAAATAGTAACACCACTGCCCTCGAAGGCTTGTCGAAAGCCCTAAAGGATGCCGCCAAAAAGGTCACCGGGGGTGTTGCAAATTTCCTTAATCCTGTCAATCGCTTTGTTTCAGTAATGAAAAAGAGTGAGGAGTTGCAGCTTAAATCCTTGGCTGTAGGGACTACCTATGCCAAATTTACAGCCGCTAATACCAAGGCTTTAGAAGGCACCATGGCAACCCAGCAGGAAATGACCGATTTTCTAGTAACGGGTTTCTCAAAAGGTTTAAGGGGGGCAAGTGATAGTACTATTAAGTTAGCAGATGAGATGATATTAACCGGCCAAAACACCACAGGCTTGATTTCTGCTATGGCTACCTTACGTTCCACAACTAATAATTCTAGCAGGGTTGGTGGAATGTTATCTAAAAGTATTTTAAGGAATTCTAAAGATTACGGGGCTACTGCGGAGACTATGATTGATGCTCTTAATTCAGTTAAGAGTTCCTTAGAAATGGCAGCGATTCATGGGGACAAAGCTGTAGGTGCCTATAGTGAGTTTACGACTGATATGGTAGCTGCAATGGGAGGGTCTGAGGACGCAAAGAAAAACGTTCAAACCTTCTTAACTATGGCAGGAGCTTTAGAAGTTCAGAAGCAAGTACTTTTTGGGATTACAGATGAAATGAAGAGCCTTAGAAAGGGCAATAACATTTCTAATATTATACTTGAAAAACTTGTAGCCTTCGACGAGAAGCTTGGGAAGGGGGAGATGCGAAGGGAATCCATGATCAATCAAATCGGCAAGAAAGAATCTCTTGCTGCTCTTGGGATGTTGAGAGCACTTCAGAAACAAAACGAGCTATCTGCCGAAGAGAAGAAGACGCAACAAGATAACCTGGAATCTATTGCAAGTAAAAAACGTATTGTGGATCGGTTCTACGAACAGTTGGCACCTGATCAGTATAAGCTTCTACTAACATACCTTCCTGCAATAGCTACCGGCGTTGCCACTGGTGGTATTATAGGTATGATAGGTAAGCTAGGCAAGGTTGCTTCCTTCCTACACCCTATAGGTGCCGCTCTTACCGTAGTAACTGCCGCTGTCCCCCTAGTAACTAGACTTCTCTCGGATACCGAGGACAATACGAAAGATACTAATAAAATCTTAAAAAGATCTAAAGACAAAGAAGTTGATAGTGGATTTAAAGCAACGACCTTGGCCCAAGCAGCGGCATTGGCCTCTGGCCTTCTAGGGTCTTCTTCCCCCAAGAAGACCGAAAGGGTGGAAAAACTTCTTAAAGCCATTCTCGAAAAAACTCCGACTGCACTGGAGATTGCCGACGCAATGCCTGATCCCAACCAAAAGGACGGAACCTAATGACATCATTTATTCAAGGCATAATGCCTTCAAATAATTTTAAATTTGAAGACGTTAAGCAACCAAGAAAGTTAGAGCAACGCTCTCACTTAACTGTAGAGTTCCCTCAGTCGGACAATAGGATTTTCAGGACCTATATCCCTTTCCTTGAGAATCCTGAAATATCTGAGTCAGGATCTAATTCCCTTCAAGAGTATAACCTTATGGGAAGGGCAGGATCCTTATACTCCTACGGAGGCTCTGAGTCTAGGGCTATTGATATTACCTTTAATATTAGTTTACTACATTTAATACATCTCAATACTACCGAAGGTATCGCTGATAAATTCACACGACACTTTAATCTATTCTTTGCCGATAAAGAATCTGCAAAGGAAAGGTTTAACTTACGATCCGACTTATCCACCGAAATTCAAGCCGAAGAGGATGGAATGGCGAACTCGATGGCGATGGATGGACACTTGTCCCGTGGGGTGTTTGAGGATAGAGGGGACATAGAAAATAAGTTATCCGACATGGGCAAGTCAGATACAAAGTTTAACCCTGAAGGATTTCCTCACGCTCAAACTCACAGAAAGTTTTACAGTAAATGGCTAAAACAGATTACGGGCCAGAACACTGTGCAGGGGTGGATAACTTCTTTAGAAGACAACGTTAATAAAGACTTCGGTGCTTTTGGGGGTCTGAATCCTTTTTATACAGGAGGTAACCAAAACCGCAGGGACCTCGACAAGCTGATTAACTTGGTATTTGTATGGGTTAATTTAATCCGAGCAACTTGCTTAAATAACGCCACCAACACAGTCCAAGGTCCTCCAATAGTTAGACTAACGCATGGTCCGATGTATAACAATGTTCCTTGCGTAGTTCGTGATTACTCAATATCAATAATGGACGAGGCTGGGTTTGATATACAGACCTTAACCCCTAAAAGGTTAGAAATAACAATGACCCTTAGTGAGATGAGAACTGGTGACTTTGGCACCTTTGAGTCTGGGTATCTTGAGTCCGGGGATAACCTCGCCGGGTGGGAAGCTATAATAGGAGATAATAACATAGATCCTTATAATGGAGATATTACAGAAGAAGGCACGCAGATAGGTCAGAACGATTAATCCTAGGGGATAAAAATGAAATACAGTAATCACTTAGGTGTAGGTAAAAGGGAGGAGACCTTTAAGAGTAAAAAAGTAGTGTCTTCTATTAACTCTTCTACTTTTGAGTCTTCAATCAAAATGTTAAATGGCCTTCCTCGTAGTACTGGAGTCATCCCTCCAGGGTTTGAGCATCGCGCAGATTTAATAGCGAATTTGTTTTACGGTACCCCTGCTTTTGATTGGGTAATCCTGTGGGTTAATAATATCTCTGATCCTTTTCAACAGCTTAACGTCGGGGATAGAATAACGATAGTGGATATAGTATAATGTCCAAAGTGTTTACTGCCAATGTGATTATCACAAAGTCCCGACAGGCAATAGAACAACTATTTTTTGGAAAAAACAAACTAACTAAATTCAGAGAACGTATTGATTATCTTAGTGAGAAAGATTTAGCTGAAAGCTTTATAGCAACACCTAATAATAATGAGGGACTACTGAGGTTTGAGTATTCTTTTGGGGCAACTCCCAATGATGATCCCTGTAAAGTTAAGTTAAGCTTTGTGGAAACTTCAAAATTACTTGAGTTTGTACTTCTTGACAATGACCCCTTGGCTAGAAAATTGGCCCATACCTTGAAGATAGCAAGAGGTAAAGAGTATGCTAATTATAAGGCTATCGCCAACAGTGACGACAAAAGTGATAGAATAAAGACACTGGAGGATACGATTGACACCCTGAAGGGTTCTGATCAATACTACATGGCTTTTGGGGTAGGGGATGACATAACTAATTGGGATGGTCCTCATACAATGTCGTTAACTGCGGCTACACTAAAAAATAGTGAGGGTAATGTTCGAATGGTGGATGCTACTTTTGTGGCTGAACCGGAGAATCTAAAAGCTTGGTCTAGAAACTTTGAAGAGGAGATTGGGTATGGTGATGCTACAAAGAAACTTAGTCAGTATTTAGACTCACAAAATTACATTCGCATTAAAGGGTCGGTTAATATACCACTGCCTGTGCCTCCCCCTGAATTGGGAGGAGAAAAATCCCAGAAAGAGAATAACCTTATGCCTCAGGAACTGCCGGTCTTGGGTAGCAACGGAAAGTTCCTGCGAACCCCAGCCATTATCTACCCGGTATCATTGAATGAGAGTGGTAGAGAATTGTTACGTAATTTTATAGGGTCGATAACAAGAAACCCTGGAAATGCCGTTGTCGCGTTCCCTCATACAATTCGTGGTCCTGTTGACGATAAGATACATGTAGTTGTATCCCCTAGAGGGTGGGGACCGCATCTAGAAGATTATGGTTCGGTGTTGAAGCTATATGGGATTAAACATAACTTCGGTAAAAACTTAAACGCTCAAGATGAAAAACGCCTTGGCGAGTTAAATAAGTCTATTACGGATATTGAGAGTCGTCTCGCAGCCGCTGAGAAGTGGGCTTTATCCGCTAAGAAGGAGGCTTTAGAAGCAGAGTCATACGTGACACCTACCATGACACCGCGACAGCGAGAAGTTTCGCTTGCCCTTGTAGCGAAAAACAAACAACGCAACAAGGAAAACAAACAGCGAACGGCACAGAGAAAAGAGTGGAGGGACTGGCTACAGGCTAATCCTAATGAAGCCAGTAAAAAGGCTAACTTTCTTGCGGGTTATTTAAACTCCCTAGAATCTGAGCCTTCGATCATTTTGGATACAGTTAGACAGAGAACCTTCAATGCACTTTTCGTTGGGAAGGCTCGTAAATTAGAGAACTTGGAAAACGTATCCTTACTCAACTATGAAATAGGACCAAGGCCAATAATAAGCGCAGAGTTTCTGGTATCTTTTCAAGAAGCTTTCGAGGAAACAATGCGGGGGATTCCTGAAGGAATGAATCTTGACGGACAAGGCAACACAGCCGAATATACCGCATCCCAGAAGGCTAAGATAGAGGACTTGCTCAAGCCCTCGGCCCCACGGCCCACTATTAATACTGACTCTAACTTCGACGCAGTCACCGAACAAAAAAGCCTAGAGGATCTACGCGATGAATATGATAGGATTACTATGAAAGGTGTGATTCTAACATTAGAAATGGGCACCACTAATATGGTTTCGGAAGCTAAGTATTCGGATTCCCTGTCTGTGCCCGTCCTCGCTCCTTTATCAAAATTTGTAGCGGGACTTAACGAGATTGCTCACCTCAAAGATGATGAGGTCTATGGGACAAGACCCTTTGACTTTTTTGAGGAGACTGACATGCGAATACTAAAGCTATGGCATAAATACGGGATTATAAAAGACCCTACTAGGTCGGCATTTGTTTTCGGTTCTACAGACGATATACGGGATACATTATACCTAAACGGGTATGACCGTGTCAATGGCATGGATAAAATTAGCGGAGGTAATCAAAATACGTGGAGTTCCGCAACATTGAAGCCTTCGGGCTACGGTCCTAATTATCTTAACAACGTCGAGCAGGCCGCATACTTACAATACCGTAAAGATTTTGAGGAACTATTTCTTTTAAATAAGGGTAGTAGGGTGTCTTCCTTTGAGGTGTCTGATGAAAAAGATGATATGTCTTTTCTTAAAGAAGCGGGACATAACTTTGAGGGTAAAGATATAATCTTGAAGCATAACACCAAGAACCCTAACGTTACCTCCTTAAATTATTCAACTAAAAACTACATTACTTCTTTGCTTTCCATGCAAATACGCCCTATCCTTGACGAATCGGCAATAGGTTCAACCAAACTTGGTGCCCTTAGGGATATAGCGGAGATAGTATGGGGAAAAGAGGAGCTTTCAAGGTTCATTGACTCTTTACCTCCGGGCGTTGATGGAGAATCACTCCGAGTGGATGCGCTGGTAGGTAAAGAGAAAGACAGACTCAGGGAGATGCTCTATGAGTCTGTTGTTAAGAGGAATGATTCAAATAATTTAATGTTTCCTCAATTAAGAGAAATATCCTTACATGATATGGTCAGCTTGCTAATCGTAGCCGCTAGGTATGAAAGGATAGATAAAAATGATGTTACCGAGTTTTCCCTCTCCACAAAAATCGAAAGGTTTACGTCCGTAAAAAAAGATATTATGGATAGATATGCCAAACAACTTTTCCGCCTTACGCTTAAGACTATCCCCTTCTTTAATCACAAGTTATTTGTACATAAAACTTGTGGGTTGGTAGGGATGACGGGGGGTATTGTAGGGGTAGAGCCTAGTATTCGACACTTAGCACCTTACACTGGGGAGTATGATATTGTCGGGTGGAAGCATGTCATATCTTCTTCCGAGATATCTACAACCTTTCACCTGATTAGGGTCGGCTTTAATAGGGGTGGGACTACCTCCACTACTAGAACCGACGCTACCGTTATGGAATGGCTAAAGACAGGTATAGAGGCAGAGATTAAAACCCTTAAGGAGGCTCGATTCGCGGGCATCACCTACGCAGCACGCTCAGACTTGGACCGAGTTACTTATCTCGAAAAACGGCTTAAGGAGTTAGACCAGTAACCATGTTAAATACTATAAAAGGGAAAGTTACCTCCAATAAAGGTTCATCTCAAAAAGGAAGATTTAAAGCTATTTTTAAGATTATTGGTGAAAATCCAGTTGACGTAATCTATACCTCCCCTATGTATAGGGTGGGTGGGGGTGGACTTCTAGCTCTCCCAACTAAAGGGGATATTATTCTAGCAGCCTATGATCCTGATACCACCGAAGTATACTACCATTCTACAATTTTAGATACGCAATTGCCTGAAACGCAGGGCAACGGGGTAGGAGGTCCTGGTGGGGATGGTAGGGTTCCTAATTTTGTAGAGATTCCTGACTCTAAGTTTTACGCTGAGGACGGATCCCCCGTAAAAGTTAACTATACAAATCAGGTAGGTGCCGGATTAGAGGTGACTAGGAATTTTAAACCTGCACCTGGAAAGCCTATTAGTTCTGTAAACTTAATAAGTGAGGCAGGTAAAAAGGTAGGTCTTGATGATTCTCCTGGAGTCGAAGCTGTAGTCGTTCAGAACCAACATGGCGACGGTATCATAGTTAAAGGTGATGCTGACGATCTATTCCCAAGTAGATGCATCCAAGTAGCCTCCAAGGGGCATCAGTCCTTTATTGTTGCTGAGTCTAGTCTGGATCTCACAGTTGTTGAGGGATTGGATATATCTATTGAGAATAGGTCCACAGGTGCCATGGCCCAAACCCCTTCAGAACAGTATTGGCCGAATGGAAATCTTCCCTGTAAGAGATGGGGAGGTATTTACTTAAGAAGTGAAAGTGGGGATATTTCTATTGCTGCAAACGCTGATACTGGAGAATCGGAACAGGACGGGAGAATATTTATTGTTACTCCAAAAGCTAGAATTCAAATAACTGAAACTGGAGCGATTCAGATAGACTCTGATCAGGACGATATTAGAATTAAGTCTACTTCCAATATAAACATGGAAGGGGCTAATATAAACATTAAGGCTACTGGATCGTTAAAGATGGAATCGGGGGGTGAAACCTCTATATTAAGTGGAGGGAATGTTGATGTTGATGGGGCAGAAATTCATTTAAAACCTACAACACCTCCTACATCTATCCCTCCTCTCACCGAACACAGCACCCTTGACCTTAACGACTATTCCGAATAACTATGCCTACCTTTGACGCAAAATCGTTCGCTCTGGCTATGGGGCAAGGTGCATCTCCTATAGATGCTTTGGGTACTCAGTATGGAGTGCCTAGTTGTATGATGAACTTGGCTAAAGAAGCCTTAAGTTTAATTCCTTCCCAATTACTGTCCCCCATAAGGAGCCAAATATCAGAAGGTAAGGATGCGGCTAGTGCATACACTAAGAAGTTAGCATCCAAGCTTAGAATGGACACGGGTATTACTGAGTTCGCGACTGACGATGGGACTTATAGGTTAGTATCCAACTCCTCAAAGTTAGGATCTGATGAGGATGAATTGGGATTCTTTGGTAGTATCGGCGAGTTTGTGGGGAGCATTGGTACCGCCCTTAGCGTAGGGAGTCAATTATATAGCAATGTTCAGGCTACTGCGGCAGACATTGAACGCCTTCAAGAATGTCTGCAAACCTATAAAACCTTTAAGGAGTTTTCGGGAGGAGTGACGACCGCTGTTCCTGCCACTATTACCACCGAATACGCAATATCCATAGAGCAAAGTGTAGATGCTTTAAAGTTTCAAGTTTCTGCCCAAGGCTCACTAGATAATATTGATAGTGTATTACTTGATAGGGCTATAGACCCTTCCTTAGAGCCTTCACCTTTTGATGCTTCGGCTCCTCCCGCACCTCCTACTGAGGAAATATTTAGATTGCAGGCTGGCCCTCCTGTATCGAAGAAAGGAAAATTCATACTATCGGTAGATGGTTTATACTTCGACTCACAGAAGGGAGGGTTAGAGCCTGCCCTTCTAGAGCTACAAATTAGAAAGTCCGCTATTCCTAACGCCACAGCGTGGAAGCTTGAGTTTGATCCTAGCCTTGGAGGAAGAGGTGTCCCCACTTCTACTGATGATCTTAACGTGTATTTCAATACTATCTTTGATCCTAACGTTATAGATAACTCCCCTTTCCTAGAAACTTACTACTCTCAGGATACTCTACTGCAAAGCCTTATCGGGCAGATGAATAGAAAGATATATGATGTATCTTCTGACATTGAAACTCAAATATACGATGGAGCAGCGCAGATTATTATTGATAACCTAAAGCAGGTAATGATTTCAGAGGCTTCTACCTTCCGAGGGAAAAGCAATAAGCGTAAGAAGCAAATTGAATTAGCTGTAAAGATGCCAGCAATGTATGGTAAAGGACAAGTATACGCTCCTGGAAAAGTTCCTGTAAATGATTTCTCCTACCTTGAAGGTATAAACTTTCTTGTGGATTTAGATAAGCAGCGACAGATAACTCTTAAGCAAGATGATGTTACCGGAAACGTGTTACCTATTGAGACTAAATTTACTCAGCAGATAGAAAGCGATAGCAGTATTTCCCTAAACCACTTACTACTAGCCAATGTCCCTATGGGTGTGACGATCGATAACGCCCCAGCTTCATCAGCCCCTAGTATTGCTGTAACTGAAGTCATATCAGAGGATAGTCTTATTTCCCTGTACAACTTACTGACCGTAAAGACTAGCACTACTTCAGATATAGACTTTGGGGTGTTTAATAGTAGCGAGAAGGGTAAGGGTTACAATGCCCAGGTGGTAGGGGATGTTTCGAATGTATTGAATCTGGGTCTCGGGTTGGCATACTTAGAAGGTGTTGCAATCCCTTCTGCTACCAACCAAGAGACTATGGAGAGGACTGGGTCTTACATTAAGCTCCCTGAGAGAAAAGAGTTTCAAGACCTTCTATACAGTAGGGAAGGAGCTACGTTTGAAACATGGACTCATGTTCCCGCTCTAGATAATCAGAATTACGGATTTAACATTGGAAGTGATGTGTCGGGATTGTATAGGTTGCTGCTAGCCAACGAGAACGTTGGGTTAGCACCTAATGCGGTTGCTCAACCTGATATCCTTAATATGTCTCTTGATAAAGGTTCTTCTGTAGCTAGAGGTTTAATCTTTGGATTTACACGCGATAGAAGATTCACTCAGAATTTGTTGCCTTCCAATAGTGAGACGGAAAACTCAACCGATAACCTATGTCTAGTTCTTGCCCCTACACAATCCTACGACTCGTCTAGCGCAGGCTTCATCAACAAGCAAGATGCGAACTGCCTATCTACTTCCTCCTGGCATGGTATGGTTGTAGATGTGTGGGACACTATTGGGGGAGTTTCACTGTCATCCTGTGGTAGAGAGTTTTGTCAACTGTCTCTTACCTTGAACCCTAATGCTAATGAGATCACAATGTATATGGATGGAGTGTCTTTGGCGACATCATCCTACCAAGATGTATTTGGTATAAGTCCCGTAAAGGAGACTCCTAAAATACCTTCTGTCCTGTCTGACGAAGCGTTTGAATACGGACCTACTACCGTCCAAGCCAACTCGGCAGATTCAGTAAAAGCTGGTCCGAAGCTAGATGAATACTTTACTCCTTGGATCCTAGGGGGAGGTTACACTGACGGTAACCCTAGCGGAAACTTCATGGGGGGAGAGTATGGAGGTAAGGTTAGTGGCCTTAAGGGTTACATGGGATGCATTAAGTTCTACTCAAGACCCACCTCACCCGCAGAAGTATTATCCAACTTTGAAGCTACTAAAAGTTTCTTCAAGAATATTGAAGTCCCTAACCTTATGTGGGAACCTTTGAGTATATCGTAATGTCTAACAAGCTCAACCCTACTATCCCCCTTAATTCCATACAGTATTTTTCAAATGCTAGAGGCGTGAATTACCTTCCTAGTTTGGATACTGAGTGGAAGAATTCAGGTTATCTTCCTAGGGTTATGCTGAATGAGACCACCACCGCCGCCACTTTAGCTGGAGCCGGTAACCCAGGATACGATTGGTATTATAGTAATGATCCGGTGCAAGGATTTAAATACTTTTCAGGGGCTAACAGGGCATCTATATGGCACTACTATAATGAAGAAGACCATAAATCTTCTTTGCGAAAGATTAGAGATCTTGGTATTAACTGCATTAGAGTCCCCCTTTGTTTCTATGCTTGGACTCAGTTTGGGGATGATTATTTGGCGAAGGTTAAAAGTTTCCTGGGGGTGTGTGAAGAGGAAAAGGTTAGAGTTCAGTTTACTGTATGGAATGGGGAATTAAATCTAGCCTCAGTTTATTCCCCTGAGGGGGTATTACACCCGGAACCAACGGCACTAAATACAGATGCTTCGGCTAGTTTCGCCACATCTCTTGCGGTAGCCTCCCTTAGAGAGCCTAACCCGCTGCAAGCTGAGAACGCCACATTCTTTACGGCATCAGCAATACCCTATTTGGATGCCTTAGCTAACTCTGTTAAGGATTATCAGTCGATGTGGGCCTTTGACCTTTGTAATAAGCCTACCTCCCAATACCTATCGCTGTGTGCGTCAAGCTACACCCGGCTAAACACCTCACTTTCCTCTACGAATATTAAGTATACTTTTACTCCCCTTAACGGAGTACAGGTGTATGAGGATACAAATTACCTTGATAACGGTAAGGGTACCGGACCTTCAGGGTCTTTCTACAACTCGGATATTAGAACCTTATCAGGATCTATAGACTTTATTTCAATACCTTTCGTAGCCAACAACGCCTATGCAACGAACAGGTATCTCGCAGCAGCAGCCTCAGGCTCTTCTGTTTTATCTTTGTATAAGCCTTTTATGGTTTATGATACTTACGATCCTACAAAACTACAAAACCTAGATACTACTTTAGGTGTTCTCGCAGGAAGTTCTGTGGGGTATTTCTCTAACATGGGAATTGTGGACTCTCCCTTCTCTATAGGTAATAGTGTATCTCCCAACAGTAATGTATACTCCGATGGTGAGTATAGGGATAGCTCCGATGCTAGTTCGGTATTATTGCAGGCGAAAGACACTAACTGGTTTGGTCGCACTCAATTAAAGAGTGCAAATCTTATTACTCAAAAAGGGGCTGACCCTTTAAATGTATCAGGAGGGTATTATTACGGTACTGACGTAATAGGAGGGTTTAACAACGATCTGTATGTGTCAGCAGACGAGACTAAATGGACCGACCAGAAATGGTATTACGTAAATAGACCCGAACAATCATTAGCTAGAAGGAGTCAATCCTCTAATACTTATTTAGGTTCTAAAGGTGGCGTGTATGCGGACAGTTTAGTGTATCAACTTGAGGGGGCTTCCTCTTTATCTGTAAACTCTTTGGAGGCTAATCTTGGGATACTCTACGACTTTGATACTTATTTCCCGAAGATATCATCTTATCCTTTTAGTCTTGATGGGGCGAACTGGGAGGCTATCAACGCTACAATGATCTATAGGAATGAGTTCCTACAGTTATTGGCTAAGTATGTGATTGATTATTCTGAGGTACCCTACGCAGAGTTAAGGAATAGTGTTTACGATACAAACCCTATACCTCACTATGAAAGAGAGGAGTTACTTGAGTTAATTGAGTTGATGTCTTATAGTAGGCTAATTGATAGAAACCCCACTACGAATACTAAAAGCACTGTTAATCCTCCTACCTTAACTGGCACGGCTACTTACGCTAACTCAAAAGCGGTGTATGGCGTAGCTGACAGCGGTACAGATTTTGCAGCTTATTACGATACCTACTACTCCAACGCAGTAACTCAATTGAAGAAGTGTCTAATGTGGCTCTACTGGAAGGGCGATAGCGATCCGGCATTTAAGATTGTTAGCGACTCGTTCCTAGCAGGTATAGAATTTTCACCCTCTAGTTTAAGCTCCGTTGAGGTATATCCATCAAGTATCGTTGATAGTACTGCATCATCACTATCCTCGGTCACTTCTCCTCTTTACTCCGTTGCAGTGTATGACCCCGCTTTGGAGGCATGGGTTGATAGCTTTGTATTTGTAGCTTCTGCTCTTCCACGGCAGTTGACTGCCTATCAAATTGCCGGCGACCTTAGTGCTTTATGGGGCTTGAATGGGGATCATCAGCCTATTAGTTTTACTACTTTTGGTACAAGTGGTATGGCTGCTGTTAAGGTCACCTCGTTACAAGGACCTATAGCTTCTTGTTATACCTTCCCCGAAAGATTCTCGAAGAAGCGTAATCCTACCATTACGCCTGACAACGAAGTAGTAGTGGATCTATTTATAGGTGATAAGATTTGGTTAGAGTTTGATGGGAATGTCAGTGCTCCTCTATTTATATTTGCAGACCCTTTCAAACCCCCTATACCCTCTGGAGCACAAACTTATCAGGGGCAAAATAGGAATAGTTATGTAGATACTAGTCGATATGCTCTTAGGGATTTATCAATAACACTTGAAGGGTATAGCTCCGTTGCTGCGGACGGTTGGTATCCAGGGCAAACTCCCTTTTTTAGTTCGTTAATGGGGGACACTTACTTTGGCCCAGGTAAGCATTATATAGGAATGGGAGTTCCTATAGCCCCTAGTACTACGATATACATTGATGCAAATGCGTATGTTATAGGAGGGTTTGATTCGTTATACTCTTCCGGCACCAGCAGGGTTATTGGAAGAGGGGTAATGTCTTCTGAATTATATTCTAGACCTTATATAGTTAGTATAAAGAATGAAATTGCAGGCAGCACTTGGGTGGGTAACATGTATACTTCCTTTGGAATAGGTGTATCGTCTTTCACTCCCTTTTATCAGAACCCCTTAATAGAAAATGGATTTCCTCTTGTTAAAGTGGAGGGACTGACGATGACTAATGCAGCCTACCATAATAACGGTCGTGTAGCAGTGCAGGAGTTTAACCATTGTAAGGTACTATCTCCATGGGCATATAACGCTGATGGGTTTAAGGTATACGCCAGATATGAAGGGGGTTTAGGTAGTGTCAAGAATGCATTGGCAATTTGTGGTGATGACAATCTAACGCCCGTACAGCAGCAGTGGTGGACTCCTGCTTCTATGCGTAACATAGTCCTAGGTAACATGCGAGGCTCGCCAATTGTAAACTATTTTACCACCAATCCCAATTACGCTGTTGATGTGAAAGATATTGATATATACTGCTATGCATTTTCTGGGAACAACCTAACGACTACTCAACCTAATCCTATTTCCTTCTCTAACAATTCCCTATTTACTTTGCTTTTGGATAGTTCGTCGGGGTCATCTAATCCTGTTGGTATGGCTAATGTATCCTTTAAGGATATTCATGTTCAAGGGGGTTATGGGGGTAGCTATCCGATTTACCAAAACTTATTTCAGATTGGTAATAGAAAATACATATACTCGGATTCTAATGCCGTCTATAGAGATGCCTTTGGAATGACTTCTGGTATAACATTTACTAATGTGAATATCGTACCTTCAGCGTATGTTCCTATTACCCTGCACGACCATGCTGCTATATTTGGATTATCTTCTGTTGGCGCAGCACCCGCACAACCTACAAATAGACCAACTGACATAGTATTCACCAACTTTAAATTAGGAACATACGCTGCTGGAGAAGAGTTCTTAACTGATATAAACAGGGATGACTGGGTAAAATGGTTTGAACCTTTAAGTGCCACTGTGTCTGTTACTGATCCTGATTCTACACTCGGCGCAGACTCAGGGATTATATTCAAAACAACTTAACATGGCAATTCCAACTACCACAAATATTTACGGAAGTATAATACCCCCCAAAGCTTTAAGGGATGCTACTCTTAAGGATAATAAACTTATTGGATTTAAGTATCCTCTTGTAGCCAATCCTGCGAACGGATACTTCTCTAAGTCCTCTGGCCTGGATATTATAAGATCCTCCATTAGGAGTCTTGTTAGGACCGAGAGAGGGGAACGGTTCATGCTACCAGACTACGGGTGCAATCTTAGAAAGTTTCTAATGGAACCTATGGATGAGACAACTTTTACGCTCATTAAAGATGAGATTCAGACCTCCTTCCGTAAATACTTAAAAGAGATTAAAATTGGAAAGATACAGGTGTTTGAGACAGATCAAAATAATATTGATGTTAAGTTGTTCTGTTCCCTTAGGGATGCTAAGGGAGTTAACTTTGGAGTTGGGGTAAGAATATAATGGTATTTACAGGAACAGTACAGTCAGACTTTTTAAAACTTATTCCCTCTAACCTGGAAAATAAGGTAAAGCTTATAGACTTCGCGGCCTCTGATTTTGAATCCTTTAGAAAAAGTTTAATTTCTTATACTAAAGCAAATTTTCCTTTAGACTACAATAACTTTTCAGAGTCAGACTTTGGAATGTTACTGATAGAGATGATGGCGGCAGTCGGACACATACAGTCCCACAAGTCGGACTACCTTGCAAATGAAAGTTTTCTTAGGACCGCTAGGGAGAGATCGAGTGTTAAGAAGCTCCTAGAGCTTATTGGCGTAAGGATGAAAGGACCAATTTCTGCGGTTGCGAACTCAGAACTAGTCTTCATCGCACCCGTAGATGATACGAGTTCTTTAACCATACCTCAAAATGCTAGAACTCTCACCGTAAACTCCCCTGAGGATGGGGGAAGCTTAACTTACACTCTGTATAAAGTTAATTCTAACGGTACTGTAGATTTAGACGGTAACAGTAACAATTTGGAGTTCCTATTTCCTGCTCAGGCGGCTAACACTCAAGTTACGGTTACTAGCTCAGTCCTAATGGAAGGGGCATTAGTCATTGAGTCAGGGGTATTCCAAAGTGTTGACGCTATAAAGAGTGTCTCTTTGTCCCAATTACCTTATGTGGAGAAGAGTGCCCAAGTGTTTGTGACTGGCAACCCGTCTACAGAGGGGGTATACAAAGAAGAGGATAATGTTTACTTTGCTTCGGGGGCAACGGATAAGGTCTTTCAGATTTCTACAGATGGGGCTTTCAGGGCCTCAGTGTTGTTCGGGGATAATACCGTAGGCATGTCTCCTGCGGTAGGCGATACTTACACTATTTCCTACAGAGTAGGTGGGGGTTCTAGAGGCAATCTCGCGGAAAGTTATATTAATACGACCCTTACCGGCACGGCGAAGGGGACAACGCCAGTGAATGTAACCCCTAATATCCAAAATACCAGTTTAGCGACAGGCGGCGCGGACGCTGAGTCAATAGAAAAAGCCAAGAGATACGCCCCCCTAACCTTCAGGTCTCAGGATAGACTTGTTACCCTTCCTGACTACAAAACTTTTGCTAACACTTTCACTTCTAACTATGGGTCCACGGGTAAAGCTACCGCTGTTGTCAGAAGCGCATACTCTTCGGCTAACATGATAGATATTTACATCCTTGAAAGAGCCTCTAATACTCAGCTAAGGGCAGCAACCCCTGAGTATAGTAGGCAGCTTTTGGAAGCTATAGGGGATAAGAAAATGCTTACTGATAGTGTTAGTATTGTTGAGGGCCTAATAAGAACTTTAGACCTACGACTTACGGTAACCTTAGATAGGAAGTTTGAATTTGATGAATCTTCGATAATATCCAGGATAAAATCATTAGTACTTTCTTACTTTAATGTAGATAACACTGACTTTGGCGAGGCTTTTCATCCTCAGGATTTAATTAGAACTATACTTCAAGAAGAATCACAGGCTAGGTTCATGACCGTAGATAATGTGACTGAACCCGAGAGTATTTCCTTTAATGACATAATTCAGTTGAATAACTTTACCATAGGGGTTGAGTACGTTTAATGTCAGGCAAGACATACTTAACTAATCAGAAGTATTTTAAGCCTACGTATTACGAGGCTATTAAGTATATTACACCTCACTACTTAACTGAGGATGACGTTTCTACTTTCGGTAAAGAAGTTGATATTAAGGATCAGGTAATAAACTCACACCTAGATATCGCCAATAATCTTTCATCGGTGATACTTGTTAGTGGAGTAGAGGACACCTTATACAGTTCAATATCCTCGATTGAAGGTATCGCTCCCTACTTTATTAAGCAGAATAAACTTACTAATATCACTACCGAAAGATTCCAAACTAAAATTCTTTTACCTTTAGATAAATCAATACTAGACTACAAGACGATCGCAGATTTCGCAGATTACGTCTCAGGAACGCTGTTACCTTCTATAACCCTCAATAACCCTACAGCGGTATTTAATGCAGGAGATGCTCCTTCTGCGACCCATAACTATCTGATTGAGAACTTGTCTTGGATGTATCTCCTTAATACATCAGGAACTTATTTTGATCCTTCTGCGTATGTTGCGGAACAGTTAGTGGACAAGCTTTACTTCGGAAAGCCTATCCTCACTAATGACGGTATAAAAGGTTTGATGGAGCATGTTTGGAAAAACAAGAAAACAGGGTATTACCCAGACGCTACTTTTGCAAGCGGCGTAGGGGAGCATGTTAGTGGAACCCAGCAACTAGACAACCTAAAGACCTGGGTAGATGTTATTTATTCCCCCCTACATTCTGACAAGTCTGATTTTACTGTAAGGGATAGATTTGAAACTTTTATAGATTCTTCTATAAAGACTAACAATAAAATATCAAATGGTCCTTTTACAAAATTCCTAAGGGCTTTATCCTTCTTAGCTTTTGATATAGATAACCAAAGTGATCTACTATCTACTATCTACGACATCGATGAGTGCCCTGACGAGTTCCTGCCTTTAGTGGCAGAATTGATTGGGTGGGACTTGTTCGGTAGTGACCCTTCTAGGTGGAGACTTCAGCTTAGGAATGCGGTTAGTATTTATAAATCGGTAGGAACAAAGAAGTCTTTGCAGTTTGCGATGGACTCTGTTTTTCCTGAGGATTCCTTTAATCTACAAACTCAAGTTACGGAACTCCACGAATCGTATACTCCTTTCTTAATCCATTATGCTTTAGCGACGGAGTCTGAGTATTTTAAATCCTTTTCTACTTGGGATCAAGCCTTAGCTAACCAGATGAATGTGTCTGAGTATTCTACTTCTAGTATGGATGAGAATTTAAAACTTGCCACAGACAGAATCCTTTACGAAGTTTATACTAAATTTAAGGGTACCCCCGGATTTCAACCTTTTCCTAATGAGGAAAAGGGGTTCTATTACAGAGGTAGAAACTATCCGATTCCTCCGTTTGAGGAATACCCCTATTATGTTAACTTTGAACTCTCAAAAGAAGTAGTTGATTTTATAGCGGACAGACTAGTTTGCTTTGGGGTAAGGGAACAGTTCGCCCTTGACGTTAGTGGTTATCTTAATGATAATGTTATTGACGTAGATGATCAACCGCGAGCAGGCAGCTTCCTGTTCTTTACTTCAGGATATAATGAGCCGCCAAATATTGGGAGTCTTGTACAGAATTTAAACAGTGAAAAGTTTGAGTATGTTTCTTTGTGGTCAGGAAAATCTTCTCACTTTAAAGTGTTATTTGATGCAGAATCCTTTGACTTTAATAAGAAAGGTATAGACCTCGATCAAACTGATAGTGGGGATGCCTTTATGATAGCATCTCAAATCACTAGAAGTATGGCTCCTGCACATTCAATTCCTATTGTAAACCTGGAGTTATCTTCGGTAGATACTTTACCCCTTTCCGTATCAGCGTTGCCTTTGATTGTTCTAGACAAGACGGAGATAGACGCAGCAGCCACCAACAATTATTTCTTGTCAGGGTTAAACCTCAACAGTTACAAGAGGGGTATTAATCCTGGCGGGACTACTTTAGGAAGGGGAGCAACTCAGACTTTGGTATCTCCTGAGATCGTAGCTGCCACCCTCGCTCCGAACATTCCTAGAAAGTCCTTACGAAGAAGATCCTACGAGAAAGTTATGCCCTTCAACGGGTATTATGATCGTACTGGATTTAACATGCCCTCTACGTTTGCGATGGCATCTGGATTGACTCTAAGTGGTATTCCTCTTGGCTTAATCCCTAGTAGTTGCCTCTATGCCCCTGTTACGGACCACGTAAACCTACCTGCTATCTGGAGTAGGTGCGAAACTTTAGATTCCGGTAATAGTTACTATGAGTATGATGTTAGTAATACTATGCCCTTCCGTGGGCAGGCTTCAGGTTCCCCTAGGAATGATAGATGCCAATTGCCTGATATTTATGCCGCTATGCATGATATTAGGGAGCACACTAAGGTTATGGATGCTTCGGCTTCCTACGGCCCTGTAAGTCTATATGTGGAGTCTGCTAGTAATGCCTACCAGTCTTACGCAAACTCGGCAACAGAAGCTAGTGGTTGGTTCCCTAACACTACAGAGGATTACTATAACTTCTCGTTTGGTAAGGACTTACATAAACTATACACTATCTACAATTCTACCTTTGAACGCCATCAGATGAATGAGCGTCTGCAATACCTTGACGGGGCTAATTTATTCTCTCATACGTATGGTCCCATATTATACAATCACGATCTGGAGGATGTGTTGCGTGACAGTAGTTTCCTTGCATCCTCTATTGATGCTATAACTTACTTTAATCCTGTAAGTAATTTGTTTAGTGGGGTCTTGTCTTACGTAGCTTCAGATGCTACAGACATGTATTTGGACACTTTTGAAAGAGTGGTGTCGGGAGCAGTCACTGCGGTAGAGCTTATCCATACTTCAGGTTCCGAAATTGGAAACATGTTCTCAGTGTTTAAGATTGATAGTAAGTATATGAAAGCTTCTGATGACCCTTACATGTTCGATAATACTTTTATTATATCTAGATCGACAATCGGTGGATTGCCGAGAGTGAGGTTTGATATGTCCAAGTATGAGGCTCCTTCAGACCATCCTATAGCTACAAATTTCTTAGTTCCTGATCATGAGCAGGAGTTGAAGGTAAAAACTTTGGTGACGGTAGGAGCGAATAACTTTGGAGGTAGATCTGTAGGACTGTGGATTCATACTAAACCTGAGGGGGGTAAGATGTGGTCTTACACAGATAATGAAAAGTGGGAACAGCACGACCAGCTTATAGGAAGGCAGGACGTTATTTCTAACTACTCGCACGTAACCATCTTACCTTTGAGAAGTAAGGAAATAAATCCTGTCTTTATTCCTTCAAGCCTTGAATGCATAGACAGTGCTCCTTATGGATACTCCTATAGCCCTTGTGTTACTCCCGTGTCTAGATTGAGAGAGACAGACTTTGAGGAGCTTTCGGTTAAATTTAATACAAGTAACAGGAGCTTGTTACTCCCCCACGATTACCAGAAAGCATTCAAACAACTTCACCGAAAGGACCAGCAATACGTAGTCGAAGTATTTATGATTCCTAATGGGGCGGTAGAAAACTTCATGCTTTTGGATACTGTAAAACTTCAAGATCTTACTTTAAAAAAGATGTCAGAAATCTTTGTTAATGGAAAGTATAAGGACCCTCAATGCATAATGCCTGAGGTTGTAGGTAATTGTGCAGAGTATAGGCATCCCTTAACTAAAGATAGGCTAAGACAAATATTTAGATTTTTCAATAATATAGCAGGAAAAAACTCTGCTGAAGGTCTAGCTAGTAGGAATGGTAAGGCTACTGAGGCTATAATGGAAGTGGACGGAGGATCTAGATTGGATTATAGATACCAGTCAGAATGGTTTAATATAATAAAGACTGCCGCGCAAGTAATTAATCGGATTGATATAGACGTATAATGTTTACTCAAGGATTTGGAGAGGTCTTAACTGACTTACTAACTACTAACCCTGCACTGGCGGATTTACCTTCTGCCAGTGCAATATTGGATACGTCTAATTACACTTTCAATGCTATTACCTACGGTAAGGACGCACAAGGATTTAACTTTCATGGGCATACCCTAAGCTCGACTCAGCATGTATTAGGAAATATTTCCAAGCCAGTAAGCGGGTTTAATGACGGTAACTTAATAGTAAAAAGGTATAATGCTGCAAGTCCAAGCTCCTACTTCTTCTCATCCACTTACTATGAGTTTTCCTCCACTTACAATTCAGTTCCTAGGTATCCGTCCCCTAAAGACGTAAGGCTTGAATTAGAGTCTACCCTTACTACAAACGCATCAGCCTGGACGTATGCTAGTGAACTACCTGACGTAGGGCACTACCCTAATGCAGCAGTATCCCAAAATTTAAGCGCAGCCTGGAATGTTGTAGGAGGGTTTCCACCGTATCTGATGGAGTCTATGCCGAAACTTTACTTAGTTGATGAGGCTGGAGGATTGGTAACTTCTGGAACCCTAAGCGGGGTATACAATGAGTTTGGATTAGTTGATTCTAATGGTTACGTAAAGATTAATGAAGGTTCCGGTTTCGATAATGGTTTAAGTTCATTAACCCCTATTCAAGGGGGGGCACTGTCTGGGGGTCCTTGTGTATTCAGTGGTCTGGCCGGTACTGATGGGATAACTAGGGGGCAATCCTTACTAGCGGTGGTACCTCAACTAGGTGATGCAGCATCCTTGGCTGCTTTTGGAGGTGTCTCGCACATAGGGGTGTGGTGCTTAGACTTAAAAGAAATGCTAGCTTCTGGATTAATGCCCCCCTATTCATGGGATCACCTAAATAACAACAGGAAATATAAATTAGTATCTAAGGTTACTTTTTGGGATAACTTGTTATCTCATGAAGACATTATACCCTTTAGCGGGTTATTTAATGGTCTTGGTGATTCCCTAGGACTATCAAACCAAGGACCTTTATTTGTCCTTAAATTTAATTTTACTTAATTATGAATAAGACATTCACAGAAGGGTTAGGCACTAAGGGCCATTTAACCATACATAAGATTGCTAATGGGGAGGAAGAGCTTCTCTTTGACGATAAGAATGTCATTGTGTCTGGCTTTGGGTGGGCATTAGCGCACTTGTACGGGAAGGCAGGGTCTACTACTGTTACTGACTATCAGATAGATAGATTTCAGTTGGGCTTTAGTGGGAGCTTGGCAAACCAAGTAAGCTCCACTTATGAGTTGTCAGGACCTTTAAGCTCTACGGAGGAGTATACTACTAATGGTGATAGTAACCTGTATGCTGTGTCTGCTGATGCTTATGCGAACGGCGTAATAAACGGAACTCAATCAGTCTTCGCAAAAATACCGTTCAGCAAGGTGACTAAGATTGATGAAAGGAGTGTAAGGTATACCATTTTCATTGACGAGGATTCCTGTAATAACTTGTATAGAAGGGTTGTTGTAGAAGGGGTGGCAACCACCACTCCCATGAATTTAAACGAGATTGCACTATGGGTTAAAAACCCATTAGGGAGACCTAATGACGCTTCAGTAATGGCGGCGTATAGGTATTTTAGTAATATTAGAAAAACATCAGACTTTGGTCTAGTGTTTAGATGGACAATTACATTCGGATAACATGTTAAACCCAAGTGACGTATATGTTGAAGGTGGCTCAAACGACCTATTAGTCTGTTGGACTGATAAGGTTACTAAGTATGACGCTAGCTCATTTTATAATTGGGAGATGGATAATCTCCCGCTGCACGACCTAGACGAAAGGACTCATCTCCTGTGGGAACGCTTAGGACATCCAACCTCCTCCATTACGGGTATGTCGTTTATTGTGTCTGCTGACGCAACGTCCTCGTGCAGCCCCTTATACTTCACTACGCTAAGTTCATGCCTAGAAGCTATCCCAGAGGTCATCAATTGCCCTATCCTGGTTGAGGTTGCTAGCTTTGGTGATCTTGGTAGCCTTGATATTTCTAATAAGGTCTTTGGTCCTCGTGGTGCCATCGAGATAATTAATAGAAACTGTGGGTTTGCAGGGGCAGTAGACTTAGGTAACACTGCAATGTCCTTTGGTAGGATTGATACAGGGTTTGATGGGTATGGTTTAGCAAGTTCCGTCAGTTCCTTGTTTACTGTTTCTGCTCCGTCCGTTAGCTTTGATAACTTTAACTCCTACATGTACTCTAATGGTCAGTTCTTGGCTAGTACCACCGATAAGTGGAAAGATGAAAGATTTGATAATCCTGGGCATTACGTATTTACTAGAAGAGTAGGTAGTGATCAGCTAGGAGTGATGACTGCATCTCTGAGTAGTGCTGGCTCTCCGTGGGGCACCAGGGGAACAGATAATTTAGCAGACGCATCAAAGTATTTAACTTTTATTCCTCACGATAAAACGTATAGATCAGAAGAGTTAATGGAGACCTATGATGCTAGCACGGTTTCCGAGATTACTGGAGGTTCCCTATACCCTAACGCAGAGGTAGATGTAGTTGCGCCAACGCCTGGAGACGAAGTCGCAGCATTCTCATACCTGAATCACTTAGATTCCATCAAGATAACTAATTGTGATGGTCCTATCTACATTAGAAACTTTACAGTTGACGGAGAGAATACACGAGCAAAGGGTATTGAAATCAGCAACTCTAATGTTAATCTAGAAAGATGTTCTGCTTCTAGATGCACTCAGGCTGGGTTACATGCAACTAACTCTAAGGTTAATCTTCTCCGAGGGTTTGTAGCCTTTAGAAACTACGGGTTCGAAGGGGGTGTTCGTGTCGGCCTGAACTGGAATGAGAAGGTAGAATCCTACAAGACTTTAGACTCTTACGGTGCTGGCATCTACGCTGATAATTCAACGATAGATTTCCAGTCCACCTATGTTAGAGACCTAGAGAAGTCATCGCAAGCATCTTCTCTTATCTACCCCGCAAGTTACACGGGGGATCTCCCAGTACCCTCTCAAGAAGCTTTATACTGCCTATCAAGAAACGATATTGGTATTCACGCTATTAACTCTACCTTTACTGGGGGCCGTACCGAAGTGGAAACCCCAACATCGGCTGCTGTTACTTGGCAAAATGCGGTTCAAATATTCTCGGAGCTTAATACTGAGGCAGGGGTTAGGCTTTCTAATTGCTCTTTAAATCTAAAGGGAAGGCTTACAACTTACGGAAATTACTATGGTATTGACGCTTTAAATACTGACATGTCCTTTGATTTCCTTAAAGCTTATGCAAATCAAAAGGATGCACTTAAACTAGATGGGTGCTCCCTTAAGTATAATAATAATCTTTATAGAGGATACTTGGATGGTTTAAGCTATACTTCAAATGCATTTAAAGCATACCTTCAACACCAAGTAACTTTACTTCTGAATGGTGGAGCAATAAATGCTAAGAACTCAACTATAGGCCCTGTGTATACTAGCGCGATGCCTGACATTTATGAGAGTTTCTTCGTCTCAGGAACTCACGGTGTTTACAAAAGTGCGGACGATACAAAGAATGCGAAACCGAACGTGATTCTAGATGGCTCTCACCTTGACGCAATTCACGCTAGCATATACACCGAGCCTACTTTAGGTGGAAGAACCAAGGCATGCTTTGGGGAAGCCATCCATGCTAAGAATGGCTCTGTAGTATACTTGCGGGGATCAGGTTCCTACGCCAATAAGATAATTGGTGGTGAGACGAGTGTGGCCCAGCATAGAAAGTCTGGTCTTTACGCTACTGACAACTCTAAGATTTCTATTCAAGGCCCTACGGTAATTGCTCAGTTCGGTATTGATGCTCTTGTGAACAATAACTCAGAGCTTGAAATTTGCCCTCCTAGAGACTCAGAGGGGTCTTTGCTTGCCTCCTCGTTCAACTTAGACGAGTCAAAGAATCACACCATGGTGGAGATGCATTCAACCAGAGCCTGTATAGTAGCAGACAATGGCTCAGTAGTGAATGCTGAAGATTTGGGATCTTACCATGACCTTTGGGGTGTAGGAACTTATGGCTCAGACATCGACCTTACTCGACTTGATTATTTAACGAGTGCCGACACTGGCACTGATCAGTATGTGACTAACGTAAGTGCGGGATCCTTGCAACTTTATCCTAATGCATTTTTAACGGAGGGTGATATTCCTTTTGCTGCTCCTGGGTTGACAAGTAAGGCTGCTGCGTTTGGCCTTGGAGGCTATACCGCACAAAATTATTATTACCTATACAATATTAATAACGGAGGAGACTTCAATATCTCTGGAGTTACTACTGGAGGGATGTCGGTTAGAGCGGTGAATAAGAGTAAGATAAATGTTACCAATGTTCACTTCCCTACAGGCTGGGTGCAAACCTCCTCGGTGATTTACGACTTTAGTGGTATCGATGGTTTAGATGCTGCCTGTACTAGACCTCACATCTGGAACATTGCTGACGACTCAGTGTTAGATGCAAATTACATTTCAGTTAGTGGAAGCCATCCTCAGGATGCTGGGTATGTTGGTCCTTCGGGTAACTGGTATTTGGCTTCAGGTGCCCCTGATTCAACCCCAGACACGAGTAGCTTGTCAGTTTTAGATTACTATGGGCCTGATGATGATAACCAAAATATATTTGGAGCAAGCTCTGCAAAGAACTACGGAGCCTTTAGATTATACTTCTCTGTAGATCCTCTGGCTAACTCGCTTGTGGTTCCTGTTGATGTAGTTAGTGGTTATGCCTCGCAGGTGTTTGCTCAAGGCTATAACTTCTCAGGTTCGTTATCTGCCCCTGGAGATGTGAGTGCATTCCAAACTAAAGCCTTGTTCTCTCCTTCCTACTACACGATAAGTGACGCTGGGTTCTATTACGCATCCTCAATGGTCTATAATCCTAATACGGTAAAAGCTTTCTTGGATGACTCCGCTGCAAATACGTTTGCTAATTCTAAACATAATGCGGTAGGGAAATCAGGCTTGGCTAATACGGTTAGAATATATGAACCCTTTGATACAGGGTTTGGAGGAGACTCCGTAGCTGATAAGACATCGGGAAGAGGTATTGCCTCTGTAAATAAATTTGATCTCAGGAAACTTAACTAATGGCAATCACTAAATACTTTGAGTCTGGCAACAGATACACGGATCCCGTCAGATACTTCAAGGCTAATGACCCTTATTACTACGAAGTTGATAACATTCCCATTAAGCAATTAGAAGAGAATTCTAACTTTCTCAAGGATCAAGTAGATGGTCTGATTGAGGGTAGGTCTGACTTAGGTAGGGATAGACTAACGGAACTTCAGCCTTACGTTGACGCAACAAACTCTAAAGTTAAAGTTAAGCCTGGAAGATTTTCAGCAAGAATCAACGATGCAGTTACTTTACCCAAGCTTCAGTTTATATCCCAGGTGCTTGGGATAGGCGATGGTTCCCCTAATACTTATAGGTGCGAGACAAATACCGGACCCAACGTAGGTCCCATACTAGCAAAATGGCACCTTAAGCAGGCTGAAAACGCAACCAGCATGAACGGGTTGTTTGAAAGGACCTTTGTATATCCTATGACCACCTCTGACATCTCCGATGACGGGGCGACAACTACTCCGGGGTTTGGTGGGGTTGATATACATCCTGGATTTCAAGGGCGAGTTTGGCCGAGTAGAACAAGCCGAGATTATTACTACTATTCTATTTTTGGTAGGACCGTTGATAGCAACGGGATCCCCCAACCCTTTGACCCCTCTGAAGGGTTCCGCAAGAACGGAAGAGTTGAGTCGGCGTTTATTAAGAGGTGGAGAGGAGTAGCTAGAACAGCAATTGTAGATGTTCCCTCCGAGTTAGAAATAGAAATACCTGCCTTTGATTCGACAGAGTTTTTCTACATTGATAGTGCTGGTGTTAGTCAGCCTCTTGATTCAACACAAAGAATTGATTTAGTTTTTATATACTCAAAGCCTATAGATCAACCTTCGACCAAAGTCCCCTCTTATGCAGGAGGATCTGCTAGAACTTTAACTGCTCCTGCTTTAGGGATAGTTAAGGGCGCGGGAGTGGGTCTAGATCGTCGAACTTCCACTAGTTTTAGTAACATTCAAAACGTAGTAGACCTTCAAAGTCTTGAGGGTGTTACTCTAATGCTTCCTAACCCGTCAGACGAGCTTCAAGACGATACTGGATTTCAGACCTCTGCGGGAGTAGCTATACGAGGTTCTTTCCCTTCTCCTGATGACCTAATGAACCTTGCTCCGTTACTTGCTGAGAACTTAGCAGGCGGCGATTCTAGTGGGGTCCAAGACTCAGTAGTGTTACTTGGGCAGTCGATACTTCCGGTAGCCTACGTGGTAGTTAAGAATACTGCATCCTTGAATGCCAATGGTGCTGCAATCCTAACTGTAGATGACTTAATTGATATTAGACCTTTCTTTAGGACTACTGAATTAGCCTACAATGAAAGGTCCGGTATTGCTGCGGCGACCCCTCAAGTATCTTTAGCAAACCCAGTAGTGACTGAGGCTTATGCGGAAGAGCTTAAGTATAACCTGAAAAACGAAATTTCTACTAGAATAGCACAAAGCCAGCCTTTAACATCTTCAAGAGTTGTAGGGGCGGGAACAATTAAGGGTGGGATGTATTATGGTGTGGAAGGTGCTCTAGGAGCTTACTTAAAAGACACGCAAAATGTTACAAATTACAATGCAGCTAAGGCATTAGTAGAATCCCGATATGGTTACGCTACTAATTCAATTCCTGACCTTCCTGATTGGGATGTGGCAAGGTGGTGTGAGGTAGGCAACTTTACGGAAAAGGGTACTTTCCCTAACGATAGAGTAAACTACTGTCAGTGGGGACTTGCCGGAAACGGCACCCCAACCGAACTCCTTAAGTATGGTGCCTTTTCTAGTAAGCCAGATGCCGCCAACCTAGATGCTGCGTTTACTTCGGGGGGTAGAGCACCTCGTCTTGCAGGGCAAGAGTCTATTAAATCAGCCCCTCGTAATACCTTGCCAACGAACACCTCCGAAGAAGGCATAACCTCTTTCTATTTCGTAGAGAAAACTATTAGGCTCGACAGGTCCCAGACTCCTTGGATGACGGATTACTTTGTAAATGTGCAACTTCAGAATTGTGCCCCTTTATCTTGCCGAGCGGGTACGTCCCAAACAACTAACACCTACATATCTTCCAATGGAGTAGCCTCAATTTGGGTAGATAGGAGAGATGATGAGTTTACTATATTTGTATCCTGGGCAGGAGCAGATTATAGCTTCTTTGACGCTGGTAATGTAGCCAACATGTTCGCAAGAATGCCTGCTCAGAATAGAGGGGATGGAGCTAAATATTCTGGGTTTACTGTTCTAAATAGTGATATCATGACTGCTTCAAATCCTAACGGAGCCGCGACAGGTACTGGCAATGAGTCAGTAACTATGGGAACTGCTACTTACCCAACGGTGAGCTTCCAGATAATGGGAGTCGATAATAGTGTTGAAAATGCATCTAGGACTTCCTTAAACCAAGCAAACCCGGTTCTTACTCTTCTGTAATGGCTGGGGTTCGCTTTGGTTGCGGTGAGTTTGTTCCGGGGGGCCAGAACGTAACTGTCCCTAATCTTCCATTTCCAACCCCAGGTACAGTCTTAGAGCCTAAGGAACCTATTTACACCCCTCCTCCTATAGTTCCAGACCCACCGCGCCCATCAGACCGGAAGCCTGTGGGTGGTCCTCTGGGGCCTGTCCCAGGTGGTCCCCAGCCAAAGATTAAATGGAAATGTGTAAATACAAATACTTCCCACCCCATACTCCCACCGGCAGGGACGGAATGGGCCGAACCCAACAATTATAAGAAATGTGTCCCTTGTGACGGCGCAGCCGCCCCAGGAGGCTTCGGAGCCAATCCCACCCCAGGAAGTGCAGGGTGTATATACGCTTCGAAAGCACTTTGTGAGTCTGCTTGCGTAAACAAGACCGTTCCTATTCCAGGTGAGGTTGGCGGCGGTACTCCTTCCCCAAGGCTAGCTAGTGATCCGATTGGTGGTGTACCTACTGGGGGACCTACTACGGGTGGTGGTAATACTTGGTGGTATTGTAACAATACTACAGGCAATTGCACTTCTATTAGTCTATCTTCAAAAAGGCCACAACCTGCCGGGTCTTATGATTCCAAGATTAAGTGTGAAACAGCTTGTGTCGCTCAAGTAGGTAACAACGCTAGTCCGTATACTAACGCACCCAATCAGTCTACAGGTTCTAGAGGCCAAATA
>TARA_R110000868_G_scaffold155362_1_pt1 | contig 34753 bp, 28 predicted proteins | sample TARA_R110000868 | Tara Oceans TARA_R110000868 (sample SAMEA4397489) | marine metagenome | biome: Polar Biome; feature: [SRF] surface water layer (ENVO:00010504); material: water (ENVO:00002006), including particulate matter (ENVO:01000060) such as... | depth 5 m | reverse complement strand
CACCAAATAAACATCTAAAGACGTCCACGGACGTCTTTTTTTGTGTCTATAGATTTGCAAAATCAAAGGGTTACAGTACACCAACGTCTCATAACGTCTACCTGCAGCTCCATTCCTGCGCATACCAATCTGTATACCGATCTAGTATGGTAGCTTTTCTGGTATACAGTCCAGGACAAGGAGACGCTATGGGCGCCCAGGCTACACGACTCACAGACACCAAGATCAGAAATGTAAGACCAGGCGCCAAGGAAATCGTCCTATCGGACGGCCAGGGCCTTCAGCTCAGAGTGCGCCCAAACAACACTCGGACCTGGAGCTTCAACTACGTGCACCCCCTCACGAAAAAGCGCAAAGGTATAAGCCTGGGTGTGTACGGCCCCGTGAGTCTCAGCGACGCGCGCAAGCAAGCTACTGAATATCGCGAGATGGTGGCTAAGGGCGTGGACCCGATGGAGCATCGCAAAGCCCTCAGCAGGCATTCACGGACTGAGGCTGAAAGCCTGTTTGAAAACGTTGCCTCTGCGTGGTTCGAAATCAAGAAGGACTCAGTAAAGCCCGACTACGCTGAAGATGTATGGCGCTCACTTGACCTCCATGTGTTCCCCAAACTGGGCAAGGTTCCGATTTCGAAGGTAACTGCTCCGGATGTTATCTCCATTCTGCGCCCGGTCGAGCAGAAAGGAAGCCTGGAAACCGTCAAGAGGGTTTCTCAAAGACTGAACGAGATCATGGCCTATGCCGTGAACTCCGGACTGATCTTTTCCAACCCTCTGACCAATATCTACAAGATTTTCAAGAAACCCAGAAAGAAAAGCATGGCCACTCTGCCACCGGATGAACTTCCGGAACTGATGGTCACCCTTGCTAACGCAAGCATCAAACGGACTACACGCTGCCTGATTGAATGGCAACTGCATACAATGACCAGACCTGTTGAGGCGGCAACTACCCGCTGGAATGACATAGATATGGACCGCCGGATATGGAGCATTCCGGCTGAAAGGATGAAAAAGGGAAAACCCCATTTCATCCCTCTTTCTGATCAGGCACTAGCCCTTCTGGCCCTAATGCGTCCCTACAGCGGACACCTGGACTACGTCTTCCCTGCTGACCGCAACCCCAGAACCCATACCAACAGCCAGACCGCCAACATGGCGCTGAAACGAATGGGGTTTGAGGGAAGGCTTGTCAGTCATGGCTTACGCTCCATAGCCAGTACTATTCTCAACGAAGAGGCCTGGGACCGTGAGCTCATAGAGGTGGCGCTGGCGCATGCTGACAAGGACGAGGTTCGAAGCGCCTACAACCGTGCCAACTACCTGGAACGCAGAAAGCCCATGATGGAATGGTGGAGCAAACATATTGAGCAAGCGTCCATGGGCAACCTGTCGGTGACAGCAGCTGGTAACGCCAGCCTTCAGGCCAGTCTGCCCCGAACAAGTTCCATGTAAGAGGCCAGATCCTGCACCCATAGCTGCTGTGCAGGAGTGTACGATCCTTTCAACTGGGCGGGCACGACCAGCTGCAGGCTGTGGGCCTGCATCTCTGCGGTCTGATGCGGGCTTATGGCAGGCTCAAGGGTGAAGAGGTGCTTGGGCTGGATTCTGCCAGCCTCCGCAAGTACCTGGCGCCAGCGATCCTTGCAGGTTGACTTCGAAGCCAGCATCACTAGCTTTTCACTCGGATATGTAACGTCGTCATATTCCTTCTGGCCCGGGAACAGAAAATCAGCTGTTGCGCGGTTCTCCGTCACAACCTGCCTTCCAAATGGGAGCTTCCCGGCGAGGAAGACAGCCGCCAGATGGTGCTCGAGTGCGTGTCCAACCCGGGATTTGCGCCGATTCTGCACGCTAAGGGAGAAACTGATAAAACTTTCGACGTCCTCGAAACCCTCATCAAGTCGTACCTGAACGATCTGACGCTCCAGCGTACGAAACAGCATCTCCTCATGCTCAATCCAGGCCACAAGAGCCGCATCAGGCTCCTCAAGTGCGCATCCACCCCAGTCGCACGTCTCCCTCGCGTATCTGCTGAACTCCGCTGTGACGGGAAACCTGTCACCGAATCGATCAATGATACGCCCCAACCAGTCATCGTCATCCTTGCGAACTTCGATCCCCAGCTCCTCCAGTATCATGGCTTCAACAACACTGAGGCCACGCCTGTCGTCCACCTGATGGACCTCAAAACCCTTCAGCGGCAACTGATCTATGCTGAACAACCACCTGACCTGCTGTTCGCTTGTCGAGCCTCTGGGGCTTATGACGACCATCAACGTACCGTCCGGCAAGGTCGCAATGACGCAGAAATCACCTTCCTGCATTCTCTGGGTTACTGGGTTTTCACGATAATAGAGCCGGTATTCGGGATTCCGATGTGGCTGCTTTAATCGTGTGTCGTACCAGGTGAGAACTCCGGTGGCCCTGAGGGGCTCTTCACTTGAATCATCGAAATAAAGAAAGACCCCCTCGAAGAAAACCTTTTCGCTTCCGGGATTGCCAAGAATACGGACGAAGGCGTTTGATCCTATTTCATGCTGGTGCGAGCGAGGGGTGGCATCGACAGCCGAGAGGTATTTTGCAGCTACACCTTTGAAATGCTTGCTGAGATTTTCCATGCGATAAAACATTCCCTGGAGATTACGCCTCATGATATCGATTAAAGAGCTGGATAGACAATGAGACCCTCTGGAATTACCGTAAACGACATGAAAACAAACTCTCAACAGGTCGATCAGCAGCGCGACGCGCTCTGGAATGCGATTTTCGACAATTACGGCATTAAAACCGTAACCAGTACGGATAAGAAAAAATCCGCCTACGTGGTGAACCAACAGCAGTTGGAGGTTTTCCGTTGCGCCGGAATAACGGAGCTAAGGTCCGGGAAAAGCGAGGGAAGCTCTGTCCGCTTGAAAGTGCCTTTTGAGACGGAAACCTGCATCGAAGCCTCACTGTACGAGGCGCTCCGTGATGAAAACAAAAGAGTCCCCGAGACACGAATGGGAAGATCGTTTATCAGGGAATGGCTTAGTATCGGTGACGAAGTTTTGATCGGCCATATTGGGCCAGCACTCTTCGCCATCAGACCTGCAGCGATCAAGCACCTGTCCGATGAAGAGGTCCATCTGCGGGTCATGTCATTCCTCCCCACGAAGCAGCTTTATGAGCGTGCTCGCCATGCGCCGCAAGCCCCTTGTGTCAGAGAGGTTACGCGTTCTGAATATATTCGATCTCCGGAGGTGGTAGCCGCTACGTTGATGCGCGCGGGCGGTAGTTGCGAGATGCCTTCCTGCAAAGCCGACCTTTTTTTAAGGGATGATTCGTCGTTCTATCTTGAAGTTCATCACGTCACGCCATTGGCGGAGAAAGGTGCTGATTCCACTGAGAACACCGCTGCCCTGTGCCCGCGATGCCATCGCGAACAACATTCCGGCAGCAACCGTCAGGAGCTCAGAAGGAAGCTGAGGGACCACATAAAAGCAATGCACCCCGACCCTTAAGGAGACCGATACCAAACAGCTCCGCCTTTCTGCTCACCTACATCCGCAGAGAGAGCCAACGATCTGCGACTGAAGCTGTATTCGGATCATTCCCTGTATCGCTCGCTTTCCTGTCAGTTTTAACCCGCTGCGCTGCACCTTCTCCACTTACTGTATACTCAACCAGTATTATTTGTGCCTCATGGTTTACTTTTGAGTTCTCTGGGATAGAATGGTGACAGACCGTCACACGTTTGACCCAGAGAGAAACGCCATGACCACTGACACCAGCACTCTGCTTTCGCCCTCCCGCAAGGCACACTTGCTCAACGACGACTGGGCTTTGATGCAGAAGCTCCTCGAAATTTACGATCAGGGCCAACTGGCAGAGAAACTTAATACAGTCAGTCCCGGAACCTGGTGTCGTGAGACGATCAACAGATGGAGCAAGGGAAAGGCGTCACCAAAGCTTTCCCATGCGGAATACGAACATCTCCTTTCATTGCTGCCCAAACCAGCATCGAGACCTCGCTCGTTTACCTTCGTAGATCTCTTCGCTGGTATAGGCGGTATTCGAAAAGGCTTTGAGTCCATTGGCGGGGAATGTCTGTTTACCTCCGAGTGGAACAAGTACGCAGTGCGCACCTACAAGGCGAATCATTACTGCGATCCCGAACGTCATACCTTCAACCTGGATATCCGCTCCGTAACGCTGTCTGACCAGCCAGAAGTGACGGAGGATGAGGCGTACGCGAATATCGACAGTGAGATACCTGATCACGACGTACTGCTGGCCGGCTTCCCCTGCCAGCCGTTTTCGCTGGCTGGTGTTTCAAAGAAAAACTCGCTCGGCCGTAAGCATGGATTTGAATGCGAGACTCAGGGCACCCTTTTCTTTGACGTGGCCCGAATCATTGCGGCCAAGAGGCCCGCGGCGTTCCTTCTGGAAAATGTGAAGAACCTCAAGAGCCACGACAAGGGAAATACTTTCCGTATCATCTGCGAGACCCTGGATGAGCTCGGATACGAGGTTGCTGACGTTGATGCGCCCAAAGGCTGGGATCCCAAGGTCATTGATGCACGGAATTTCCTTCCCCAGCATCGGGAGCGAATAGTGCTGGTCGGATTTCGCCGGGATCTGAATGTCCATCAGGGCTTCACGTTACGGGATATCAGGAACCTGTATCCTGCAGAACGACCCACCTTTGGAGATTTGCTGGACCCTGTAGTCGATGAAAAATACATCCTGACCCCAAAGCTCTGGGATTATCTGTATCGATACGCCGAGAAACATCGCGCCAAAGGTAACGGTTTTGGTTTTGGTCTTACCGGTCCTGAGGATGTGGCTCGCACGCTGTCTGCGCGCTATCACAAGGATGGTTCGGAGATTCTGGTCGACCGCGGTTTCGTAAACACCCTTGAATTCGGGCATGAGCTCAACCAGGTGAACCGTCCTCGCCGTCTGACCCCGCAGGAATGCTCTCGTCTGATGGGCTTCGACAAACCGGGAGAGAGCTCATTCATTATCCCAGTGTCCGATACTCAGGCATATCGCCAATTCGGCAACTCCGTTGCCGTACCTGTATTCGAAGCGGTGGCAAGCCTGATGAAGGACCGAATCGTTGCTGCACGCGAAAAGACACATGAAGCGAGGCCGCAGCTGGAGATAGCTCTCCCGGCATGATCGATAGCCCAGACACAAAGGAGTCGGGTCATGATTTCATCGGAGACCATGAAACATGACTGACATTGTCGACAGTGCAACCCGCTCCAGAATGATGTCGGGTATCCGTGGAAAGGATACGGCTCCGGAACTTGCGGTCAGGCGCTATCTGCATGCGATGGGCTATCGATTCAGATTGCACGGGAAGAATCTCCCGGGCTCCCCTGATCTGGTGCTGAAGAAGCATCGCCTTGTGATATTCGTCCATGGCTGCTTCTGGCACCGCCATCCGGGCTGTTTCTATGCTACATCTCCGGCTACCCGCAAGGAATTCTGGCAACACAAACTAACTCGTAATGCACAGAGAGATGAAGAGCAGCGGCTTTTGCTTGCTGGTCTAGGATGGAGGGTGCTGGTCGTATGGGAGTGCGGGATCAGGCACGCCGCAGATGAAATGGAAGAGATACCGGATTTCATCTTGAGCGATCAAACCCGGGGACAGTGGCCTGAACATCCACCCAGGGTCAGAGTGACGAGCCGGGATAAAGCTTGTCACAGTGGCTAGAGACAAAAACCACGAATTGAAGGAACCAGCTTGCCTGGAAAACCAAACATCTTCATGGCGATCAGTGCGCCATGATGTTGAAAATCGAGTCAGTTGCACCTGCATTAGCGACTCGGAAGGCGCCTGCGCGTCCATCACAGAAATAGCGCACGTTTATATAGCTCGCCTCCATCGCGTGCAATAAATCACACCTTTATCGGTCATGCCCTTCGTGTTGCCTCAACTGTCCAAAAACGATCCAAGCAACATCATTTAGCACTCATTTTTTCTCAACCGGCTTGAAGCATGATCCATTGCCATGTCGAGTAAACGCTGCTCCTCCATTCACTTTTGACCAGGCTAAAGCTTCCTTGAAGCTGGAAAACACTAAAAGTTCCTCATCATGCAAATCTTCAAACTCATCATCGGATAGCCCGTATATGAATGCGATGTTGTCTGCTTCAGAGCCGACGTCCATCCCCTTGGCGTCACAAAAATCTTCCCATTCGCTCACCGGTTTCTCCTTTCTGCGTATGAACAAACGCCCCATTGATCTTTAAGTCGTGAATAAGCTTTGATTGAGCGATTACTGGCTTGACAATGCTCCTCCACTGAAGACCCAAACTCCTTATCTGCGAGACACCTAGTATTAGCTGTTAGCGTCGATGTGGATCAGAACGCGACAGCATGAACCAGGTCAACCAGGAATCCAGCTTCCGGTCTCTGCGGTGTTCCTACAACCATCGCGCGGTCCAGACCACTATTGATTGTCTCGCACGCCGTTTCGGGAAGCAGCACGCAAGCATGGCAGGCAGCCTTGTTAGTGCGGCGTGAGCCGGTTCCACCAAGGTTCTCCGAACAGACAGGATCTGCTGAACACCATGAAGCTCTCGCGATAGCCCGTCGCACCATAGGCTCAAACAACTCCGCACGACCGAGGCGAACCAGTCCACCCAGACTCCCTTCGGTATCTCCGGCTGCCGTATAGATCAAGAATCCCGCCATGGGTGCCGCTGAGTCGTTTGAAACGAAAAGACGCTCCTTAAGAGCTGCCGAAGAGTAACCACACTCGAAAACCATCTGATTAATAAGAATATGTGCGAGGGTGTGGGTTAAAAGATACCGAGCGGCCCATGATACGGACTGATTTACGACCTGCGAGGGCGGCAGGAGGTTAGGTTCGATGCTTAAACGTGCAATGAAATCCTGATCCAGCCGGCCAGCCAGCCAGGACATGTTTTTATCAAGCCACTGCTGCACTGCTGATTCGCTCAGCTCGATATAAATACCTTCACCATAGTTTTTAACGGCAGGTAACCAATATGAATTCGGATCAGGCGGGCTCAAAAACAACTGCTTCATCACGGAGTTCGGCATATCTGCCAGTGGATCAGGCTGTCTGATAAGGCGTTCAAAACCGCAAAAAACTCGGGTTTCCCGCAGGCGTTCAACCAGGTTCACTCGAGCAAACCAGAACTTCAGATCATCTGGTGCCTGACCAGGAATGACCCGCAACTCCTCATCGACCCCAGGGCCAACTTCATTGCGAAGAACGTTATATTCGGCACGCCTAAATGTAAGGGTCGAAGATTCCGCGGACGTTGGCCGGGGGGTGTCCCCGGACAGAGGTGGTCCCTCGCTAAGCGCCTTCAGCGCCTGAATAATCGACTCATCATCGGGAAGTGGGTCGATATAAGGCAACAACATTGCCTTCAACTTGACTAGCGCCGTAGGGATCTCATCCATCTGAAGCATTAATTTCGCGAGGGTCAAATCCATATCGTCTCGCCGCAATACCTTTTGGATGCCAACGATTGTTTGATCACTGCCCATGTCAGGAAGATAGATCGAAGAAAGCGTTTTCCCGAAATATATATTTGACTGATTAATGAGTGCTGCTACCGGCGGATCCAGGCACGGCTCGGGTGCATGTCCCAACCATGGCCGCTCTCCACTACACTGTATTTTTGCCGAACCGAGGCCAGAGGTAATAACCTGGTCCCGCTGCGGGCTCAGTGTGATATTCATGGATCCTGCCAGAGATTTCCCATTCTTGCATTTCCTGCACCAAACTTGGACTGAGCGCAAATCAGGCCCACCCGAATCATTCAGGTTAAGGTCACCATTGCCCGGGCAGCTACACCCACTCCATTCCTTCCAGGGAAAATCCGCCAAATGTCCGTGACCGCAGACACTTATAAAACGGACCGGGCGCCACCGGGCTTTTTCGCCAGGTACCAAGGGAGCCAGTTTAAGAGTGCCCAAGGTGAACCGTCTAAGCTTTCCGCTGAGACTGTCGACGTACCACGTGGGAAAGCGGTGTGTCTGCACACCCAGCCGCGCCAACTCTGGAATCTGCTCGTCGCGAGCATATTCCGGAGGCTGACGGAACTGCGGAACACCGAGCAACTCGGAAAGCCTTGGCTCGGCAATTATGTGCTTACGTAAGGCAGCATTACTGGTAGACCAGCGCCCGCGCTCATCTCTGTGTTTGTGCCAGAAATCAAGACCACAGATGATTCCGGGAATGCCATTTTTGTCTGTGTAGATACTTCCTGGCCCAAAAGGAGCGATGAGCTGACCTATCCGAATATCACTGGCCATAGTCAACTTCCTCCTTTTCCAGATAGTCATTACTTATCGAAACACGGGCGGTCCCGTCCACACTCCGCATGCTGCTGAGGGCAAGAACCCCCTTTCGCTTCTGAGCCGAAGTGGCAAACGTGCCGGGCCAGAGCATCAGGTAATCGCCTTCTGCTTTCTGCTGACGGCCCCCCCACTCCTGTGGATTCTGGCTCCATTTCCACCTCAACTCTGCACGCACCCTTCGCATGGCTTCGATCACCCGTGCCGACTCTTCGGGCTGCTTGGCCATAATGGCTTCGCAACGATCAATGAGTAGCTGAAGACCCTCGTCCAGATGGTCTGCGTAGTATCCAAATGACTCGCCGGGCGAGGAAGCTTCATGACATTGTCTGGCCCATAGTAATAGCACGCTGCTCAAAGCTCGCTCCACTGCCTCGACCGAGAACGGCGTCGCAGACGTTGGCTCTACACGCTCATAAAGACGGCGGTGATAACTATGAAACTGTTCGAAATGAGAGCGGTCCCGGCTCTTGCCCGGGTTGAACATCGTCAATATGAGCCCGGGCCGATCCTCCCAACGCCTTCCTACGCGCCCCGTTACCTGAATATACTGTGCGGTAGACTTGGGTTGACCCACGACAGCCATCAAGGCCAGCCGGTCAATATCAACACCTACCTCGATTATATTGGAAGCAAGACATGCATCGATGGAGCTGTTGTTTTCCCAGTCCAGCGCCAGCCGGTCCATGATCTCGACAAGATGGGCCTGACTTTGGCGACTGGTCAGCTCTTCTATCTTGTTGAGGTAACGTTGATCATTACCTTTCAACCCGTAGCGGAAAGCGTAATCTTTCATACGCGCTGCAATATCCGACTGAAAGAGCGTCTGCGCGCCGCCTAGCTCCCGAAGGCTGTTATAGAAAGCAAGAAGAGTCCACCAAGCGTCTTTCCTGTCATCTTCGAAAACAGAGGCTCTGAACAGGGCTGCCGAGAACGTCCTGACCTGTGCCGTCAAAAAAGATCTGTAACCGTTAGCATGAATCCCAAGGTAAAGACGCCCCTCAGCGAGCCTGTCATCACTGGTTCTGGCATAGCGTCCGAAAAATGAGTCTCCGATTTCCAGACCGGGGCTGGGGAACAGCTGCAGGTCCTCGCGTGCGTAGATTGTGTGAGCCTGTCCGGTTGCACCTCGAATAGTAGCGGTAGAAGCAATTATCTTGGGACGGACCGTATGACGATCGGAACCCGAAGTGCAAAGCTCTTCGATCACTCCTTCATAGAGACCGTAAATCGTGCCCAAAGGGCCTGAAATCAGGTGGAACTCATCCTGGATTATAAGTCCGGGAGGCTGACTGGCGCGGAAGACCCGGCCTTCGTCATCGCGACGAAGACCAAAAAGAGCTCCGGCCTCGGGCTTCCAGGCCATCATTGCGAACTTGTCCGCGGTGCCAATGAACATGGAAGGCGGGTACCGATAGATAGCTTCATCGATAACCTCCACAGGCAGGCACGCATGCTCGCCTCCATACTCACAATGTGGATCCGAGCACTTCAGATAGGGACGAGGAGGCTTTCCACGAAACTCAAGACCAGCCAGGTTGCTAACACCTTTGTTCTTCTTGCTTTTCTCTGCCCGTGTTGGCTCGAGCCGGCCGATTGCGCTACGACACCAAGGGCACTCGGTAAGAACCAGCGGGTTACCTGAAACATCACCTACTTCAAACTTTCGAATGACGGTGACTGCGTCCTTCCATGTATTTGGCGAGCCAGAAGCACCAATCCAGAGACCCAATGTATAAGGGGTCTCTCCAAGATCGGGCAGTCCAAACTCTTCCTTGCGACGTAACCGGATCTGTTCCATCGAGCATATGAGACTCGCAGCACGCTGGAACTGCTGGGTTGTCAGCATACGCAGCGTATAGCGCATGAATACGTTAGTACCATCGCGGGCAAGCTCATCATCGGGACGCGCGATCAGGCGCTGATGGAACATGTAAAAAGCAGCGACGGCAAGATAGGCTTCCGTCTTGCCGCCCCCCGTAGGAAACCAGATCAGATCGACCGTCTCGCGTTCATCGGAATGCCCGTCGACCAGACCGGCGAGGCTCATTAACAGAAAGGCAGCCTGGAATGCCCGCCAGTTTCCGACGTTCTTTTTTTCGGATTTATTATGCCAAACATTCCAGGGGGTACGTGGCTTCCCCTCTGCAACTTCCGCTGCGGCTACATAAGTATCAAGACGGATCAGCGGGCGACGCACGATCTGCTTGGCCGCTATCTGCTGCAAAAGCATGGCCTGGTTTGCAAGCCGAAATGCATCAAGAGCAGTTTCGTCATCCTTCAACAAAGCGACACCACGTCGAATTCGCAGTAGGCATAAATCACAGCTATCGAGGTGACGCGTGGCTACCTTCTTGAAATGAGAAGGTAGTCCCATGGTTTCTTCCCTTCGCTTGTTGATCCAGGCTTCGTATTCCTCGACAAGTCGATCCAGAGCAGCCCAGCCCGAGCCGTTATATGAGACGGATGAGAGGCAGGCAAGCTCCCGCATGGATAGCGAGACCGGCAATCCACTTTGATCTCTGATATCTGGTGTCATGCTTGGCAGCTCCACCGCAGGCATCACGTCAGTAAAGAGCACACCGGGAGCCGATCCAGGTGGACACTCCCACCCAGCTGAGCATCCGTGCCCTGTTGCCCAGGTTATTTCATCCCTGTAAAGCAACGAGAGGGTCTGCTCGTCCTCGTCCAGCTGTTCAAAAGGCCGGACGCTTTCGGGATACCGGCTGAAAGCTCCCCCATTCGCTACACGAATTTCAAGACAAGTCTGAAAAAGAATGCTTCGTGTCTTATCTGACTGTTTTTTCATTGTTCTGGCATCAAGCTGGTTCCGCAGAACACAGGTGATTATCCATCTGCCATTCATCCGTCGGGGAAAGACCTGAATCTGCAGGTCTAGGCCACCGGAAAGATTCAGTTTCCGCGTCACGAGCTGGCCGGGTGTCAACTCCGAAAGTACAAACCGTTCAGAGGTCCCGGCAGTTGTAGCCGGTAAGCGTTTCCATGCTTCGGTTCTGACTTCCTTTCCTTCATGCTCTGCGATCTTGTTGCACGGTTCATATCGGCCATTAACGGGAAACGGATCTGCCTCTTCGGGCTGCCAAAAAAACTTCCTGCTTGGAGGAAGTGATATGGCAAACTCTCCATCACCCTCACACATACAGAAACTGATCCCCATAACCGAAGGCTGATACATATCTGAATCGCCAACCTCGAAATCGTCATCCTCCACTTCCGCGCCAGCATCTTCGACATCAGTCACGCCAAGGCCCGATATTGACTCAACCGACTTTTCGTCTGGGTCGGAAACAACAGCCTGGATGGTCTCATCAACCGCATCATTTTCCACAAACTCCACAGACCCGCTTCCTGCGTCCGCCTGCCCACCGGACTGGTCATTACCTACGGCTCCACTCAAATCATTGCACGGGTGCAACAGCCCGATACCGTAGCGCTGTACCGGAGTTTCTCCGCGATGATGAACTATTTCCTGGAGCGCCGCGCCTTCGTTCAACCGGTAGTAAAGTGATCCACTGGCACTACCTGATACCCTGAAGCACCCCTGTTCATCCAGATTCACGAGAGTAATCTCCTTCAGGGTATCCATCGGACGAGCCGGCCCGACCAGCTCGCCACGCAGAAACTCGATCTCCGCTGACCGTTCTTTATTCATTGTTTTTTCCCTGTTTTTGGAGTCTTTCGACCAACTGTGACGTGGCAGAAGCGTGATAGAACAGATAGAGCTTTTCTCGCGCGCGAGTAATGCCTGTATAGAAGCGGCTGTAGTCGAGACAGTTCTCTAGAGGAGCAACGTCGGTAATAATAATGATCTTGTTCTCCAGCCCCTTGTAAGCAAAGACTGTGGAGAAAAGAATGCCATTGACACCTGCCGTTCCTGCAGGAACAAAGGTGCGATGGTAAGTCTCACGAAGCAGGGGCAGCACAGATTGCTGGATTGCCCCGAAGGAAAGCACAGTAATTTCTTCCTCACGAAAGCCATCGGCCAAGGCCAGGTCCAGAGTCGCAATAATCCCTCGAACCTGCTCATCGGCACCCTGATAACGTCTCATGTCCCATGTATGCAAACCCCCACCCGGCCTGAGGTAATCGGAATAGGTATCCGGGTCAGCATTTGACAGGTTCATTGCCATCTGGCCAATAGATCTGTAGTTACGGCAGTTCTCAGAAAGCAACCAGCGGCTTGAACGCAGTCTTGCACCTGCAAGTGGAATCTCGAGCTCTGAACTGCCCGTCAGTACCTGATTGCGGAAATCGCCCAGCATCAGGGAGCGACCGTTGTTCAACCCGCCCTCTAGCAGCATATCGATGCATTCCAGCAGGTCTCCTCGCGATAGAATGTCCTGTGCTTCGTCAATTACCAGGTAATCAAACCTCGCGCCGATCGCACACTCGGGGTCCGTGAGGCGGTCCTGTATCTCAAGGGGCAGATTCGCCCAATAGGCTTTATCAGGATCATCTGGCGCTGTTATATCCGTAAGTGACATAAGTACACTCAGTGCCGAGCCTCCAACGAGCAAGGGGTTCCGTTCCCTTTCAAGCTGACGAGCAGCCCATTGTCCGATAAGGCGGTTGAAACAGAGATAGCCCACCCTCAACCCCGTTTCAGCCATACGTTTTGCGACTTCAACACCTATCAGTGATTTTCCGGTTCCTGCACCTCCTTCGACCAGAACCCTGTGGTTGTATTCCGTCAGCCTCAAAACTGGCCGCTGCTGATCACGTAACAGCTTGTCGAGCTCCGCCTCCCGAAACTGAATCTCACGCTCTCTTTCGGGGCGACGTGTGCGGATCGGAAAGCAGAACCTTATGAACTCATCTATTTGCAGATGCTGCATGTCTGAGCTGAGCGGCTTGAGCACAGGATCCGATTTGATGATCTGGCGGGCCATGTCCTTTAGCGCCTTGCAAAACATCTCCCCCGTCAGGCAGGCTCCGAACTGTCCTCGATCCATTACCTCAAAAGGCTGTATAGACATATTGGGCGGAACGCTGAAATCCGCACTCGGGAAAATGCAGCAGTGGATGACCGGCACATGTGCAAAGCCAGACATTCGATCGGTGAGACGACGCCAAAGAGCGAAGCGTGCATCCTGAGCCTGACGAAAAGGCGATTTCTTGATGCTATCCGGATACCAGCGATCTCCATCAAAGCCGATTTCCGGATGAGATTTGATCTCCACGCAAACGATTCCTGTATCTGGAATCAGGATCACAAAATCGAGTTCAGTACGTCGATTATGGTTACTAGGGGCGAGGTCCAGCGAATGAATTGCTATCCAGTTGCAATCTGCGCTTTCGAGTTTGCGATACACCGCCACCTCGCCGGGAGGGGAAGACTCTTCTATAAATCCCGGAATCATGCGCACTAATAATCGCCTCCGCACTCGCTTCGGTATTGTTCGCTGACCGGAAGCTTGATGGGCTTCTCTATAAGCTCTGTAGGGGCTGCAAAATCTCTTGAAATGCCAAGCACAAGCTTGAATATCACACTGCCTTTTAGCCCGCTCGCTCGAGGCAACGGGAAATGATGGAGATCATTCAGGTCGACTGTCTCCCGTATAACGGGCAATTCCTTGTGGAGTTCTACCAAAAGCTGCTCGTTGACGATGGCGTTTCCAATTACACCGTGTTGTATCGCGGTTACTCGTGAGGACTCGACCTCAGCCCACGCCCTTCGCCAGCCGGATATTGCCTTCCCGTGAACTTCCAGCGAAGAAATGAGGCTCAGCTCAAGAACCTGCGTCAACAACGCCTGGAAATGTCTCTTGCGTCTGGGAGCATGGATTGTTGTGCCGTGCCATTCGGTCCATTTTTCTGCCGCACGATGAAGATCCTTCAGATCGATTCCTGCCTGCTGCATTTTCTGCACACATACACCCGGGTGGCGTCTGTAGGAGTCCGCAAGTGCCTTCTTCCAGACGGAGGCCAATGGCGCCTTGGTAGCATCGATACTTAGCTCTCCAAGATCGGCATCCGCATCATGTACAAGCAGATAATCCCCAGGCTCAATTTCGTTGATATGCTTATAGCCAATAGCCTCTGCATCAGTACCCTGGGGGCTGTACACCAGAAAGCGGGAGCCAGGACGCACCAGAACGCATTGCTCGGAGGGAAACTCGACACGCACACACCGAGACAGAGAATCCTTGGAAGGCACTATATAGCCTGGTAGAACCAGGTCATCGGCAGGTTCTATGTACTCTGGGACGCCCGTCTCCCGCTCACTTGCAGTCACCATTCGTGTGGTAACAGGCATGAGCGCCAGATGATCGTAGGTCGGCACTACCGGATCACTGCCGAATCCGACCTCGTCTGCCAGTCCTTTCCAGACAAATCGAATCAGACGTTGGTATATCGGGGCAGAGATCACCGCCTCCGGAGTTTGTCCCACACCATGGGTTCGTAACGGTCCATAAAGAACAAGGGCATCCATTGGAGAGGACCGCCGATACTCTGGCAGAGAACATATGAACTCGTGATCATCAAGCGAAGCTACCCCCCTGAGCAACTCACGATAAAGATCACGTTCCTTTTGATGACACCAGATTTTGATACGCCCTTCTCCAGGGTTAGCGGCAAGTTCCGCGTACGTACTGATCAGCTCATAGTTCAACACGGACTCCTCCTGCGCATAGGAACTGATCATTTCCTTCAGAGTCACGATCATCCGTGCGGCCTCTCCACCCCACTTTGAACGGATTGCACTATCGGCCGCGAGATCGCAACGCAAGAAAACGTCGGTGTCCGGCATTAGAGGAGAGGTCAGCCACTTCTGCATTTCAAAATGAAGCATCAGTGCTGGTTCGTTCAGATACGCATCACTGTCAGGCTGATATAGCGCGGAAATCAATGACCGCATATGGTAGCGAATTGCGGAAAACAATGATGAATCACCGATATTCAGCTCCTGAACGGGCGGACTCTCCTCCAGGAGTCGTATGCGCTCTGTCATCGCGACGGGCATTGTCAATCCCTCCGTTGAAGCAGGCGTAAAAGGATTTTGGCTGGAAGCTGCTCCGTTAGAACACTGCCAGGATCTGTATCCGAGTAATACCGACTTAGTTCGCTGAGACGCTCTCTCAACTGCCGGACTGCCTCTGGAGAGGCGTCCCGGTTGCAAATACCAATGATGTCGCTGAAGGGGAAAATATCTATCGCCTGAAGCAGGCCTGAAATGCCGTCGGCAACCACTAGCTGAACGGCATGCAAGTTATCGTCTTGGTGCGCCTGTTCGTTCAGAAATCGGAGACGTCGTATCCGATTCTGATCATCATTATGGAGAGTCAAAAGCTCCGCGAGCGAATACCGTTTTTCACCGAGCGCGAAACCTGACTCGATAAATTTGCGCATGTAAACAGAGTCATGTGCTGCGCCTCGTCCGACAAGAACCAAGCCATCATGGGACTGACTCAGGTTAGCCTCCCACAACGTTCCGCAGCAACCGGGAAGAGCGTTATATACAGAAGATGCTAGAGCTGTCCCTCCGGCAGGAAGCTGGGGCAATGAGCCATTGCGTAGTTGCCAGCTCAACGCATTCCGCCGAAATATGAAACTGGTACAGGCGCTGTTCGGGTTTGCAATTACCTTGCCCTTGCGCTTTATTTCGGGTCGATAAGTTGTGCTCTTCAGCGTAATGACATCCTTATCATCGCTATGTCCAGCAAAGCGCCAGCGAGTGCCCTCAGTTGTATTGCGTACATCCCACAAATGCTCATCTGCAGTCTGGAACCGGCTTTTATGCAAAGCCGCCCGTTCACGACATGCACGAAGCAGCACCTCGAAATACGCTTCTTCGTAATTTATGTTCCTGCTCTCAAGGTCGCGTCGTAAAGCGCCGAGAGCTATAAGGCCGGCAGCTTCGGAGTCACACGGCATCGAAAGCAAACCTATTCTTCGAGGGGCACCACCTGTCTGAGCCCATCGATACCCGAGGCCAAGGGCAGCGGCTGCCCAAGAGGGAAGGTTTTCGTAAAGTGCGGTCGATTCAAAATATTGCATCCCAGCAGTCCCTGCCTCCTCTTGTCCCTTCAGCAGCCCGGTCATTCATTCGGTAAGCTTCAGCTTACTGCAAGCCACCCGCCATGAACGGTTTCGTTATACTGGCATACTTAGTTAGAAATGGGCTTACAAACCGTCGTGGATCATAGTGCCATCATTCTGCTGGTCCAACCACCGGCTATCGCTCATCAAAATGCAAGGGCAACAGCACCGGTCGACTGCCGGGCTTTCAGTGTAACTCGCCAGGGTTCCAACCGAATCTAATGGCCACATTGAATCGCTGACTTTGCGACAGAGGTGCCGATCACAATAGGCTGGTACCGGCCAAAAGCTGTCGTTAGTACCGCGACTACTGCCCTGCCGCCTAGTAGCCCGTCCGCCCTGTTTTGCCAGCGTGCTGCACTGTATGATCGGGCAATCAACGGATAACGAAAATCAAGGAGGACGCATGATCGGTCGCGGATCGGAGTGGTGTCGCTGGGAGCCCCATATTCATGCGCCAGGTACGGTTCTCAATAATCAGTTTGGTGGCGAGTCGCCTTGGGACGACTATCTCAGTAGCTTAGAAAAGCTAGTGCCAAAGATCGAAGCGCTCGCTGTTACCGACTACTACCTTACGGACACATACGAGACCGTCCTAGAGTTCAAGCGCGCAGGTCGCTTGCCTGAAGTGCAACTTATTTTTCCGAACGTAGAGCTGCGTTTAGATGTTGCCGCCAAACGAGGTTTTATAAACGCGCACCTCCTAGTCTGTCCAGACGACTCTGACCATCTTGACCAACTCCGACGTATTTTGCAGCGGCTCCATTTTCAGGCCCATGGAGATACATACAACTGCACCCGTGAGGATCTGATCACGCTCGGGAAGCGTGCAGATAGCAAGATCATTGATGACAATGCAGCGCTCAAACATGGCGCCACTCAATTCAAGGTAAACTTTGACCAGCTCCGGCGGGTTCTACGCGAGAGCGATTGGGCCAAAACTAATATTTTAGTTGCGGTAGCCGCAGGGTCGGGCGATGGGACCTCGGGGATTCATCAAGCTTCTGATGCTACGGTGCGCCAAGAAATTGAACGGTTCGCTAATATTATCTTTTCAAGCAGTCCCGCTCAGCGAGAATACTGGAGCGGCCAGCGAAGCGTTTCGCAAGGAGATCTAGAAGAGCGTTACAACGGTTGCAAGCCATGCCTTCACGGAAGCGATGCCCACGAGCACAAGACTGTAGGCCAACCCACTGATGACCGGTATTCATGGATCAAGGGGGGTCTTGAGTTTGATGCGTTACGACAAGCGTGTATTGATCCTTACGGAAGAGCGTACGTCGGCTCCGAACCTCCGCGCTCCGCAATGCCCTCCCAAGTCATTTCTCACCTCACCATTGAAAATGCCGATTGGCTGGCCACCCCAGCGATCCAGCTTAATCCGGGACTTGTAGCGATCATTGGAGCTCGGGGATCAGGCAAGACTGCTCTCGCCGATATGATTGCCGCAGCGTGTGATGCCATTTCAAATGATGCGTGGAAAACTGGCGCGATTAGTCCTTCATTCCTAGCGCGTGCCAACAAACTGATGGGTGACACGACCGCTACTCTGTCATGGGGAGGTGGTGCGACCTCAAGCCGATTTCTTGATGGCCGTGACGCTAACGATCACCTGTCATTTCCGCGAGCACGATATTTGTCCCAGCAGTTCGTAGAAGAGCTTTGTTCATCGAATGGAGCCTCAGACAGCCTGATTTCGGAGGTTGAACGGGTGATCTACGAAGCACACCCACATGACGACCGTGACGGCGCCATTGATTTTGCAGAGCTGCGGGCATACAGAATCTCAAGGTTCAAGCACGCACGGAACCGGGAGGTTGAAGCGATACTAGATTTGTCAGATCGCATCGCCATCGAGATTGAAAAGGAAGCCTTAATCGCTAGCCTCAAAGCCCAGGTGGACCAGAAAACGGCGCTTGTAGAAAGTTACAACAAGGACCGAGCCAAGCTAGTGGTAAAGGGCTCGGAAGTACAAGCCGCACGCCACACAGAGGTAGTATCAGCCGTTCAAGCAAAGCGTGGTGCGATCCAGCAGCTCACAAACCAACGAAGGGCTTTTGTTTCCCTGCAAGACGAGGTCAAAAATACCCGAACCAATCGTGCTCCAGAGCTGCTGCGCCAAGCTAGAGAGCGACATCAGGTAAGCAATCTTTCTGCTGAACAATGGGAAGATTTTCTATTGATATATAAGGGAGATGTAGACAAAAGTCTCTCTCACTACATCAGTTGGGCGGACGAGCAAATAAACTTGTTGACTGGCCCGCGCCTTCCACCCTTAGCTGCTGATGCACAACAGAATGCATATTTCTCCGCCGAGGCTGAACTCGGAGCGCTAACCTTAAATCTGCTAGTCGTTGAAATGACCAGGTTGGAAAACTTAATCGGCGCAGACAAGATTGTGCGAGCCCAATACACAGCTCTCACTCAGCGCATCACCCAGGAAAGCGCTGCTCTGGAAACGCTAAAGAAGCGTTATATAGATGCGCAGGGTTCCAACGCCCGACGGAAAGATCTTCAAATAGAGCGAGAAGCCGCTTACGGGCGCATATTCCAGGCTATTGAAAGCGAGCAGGATGCGTTGCTGGAACTCTATGGACCGCTTTTGGCTCGATTGGCCCAGTCCTCAGGGACGTTGAAGAAGCTCGGTTTTGCGGTGCGCAGGGTCGTGGACGTCAAATCGTGGGGAGCAGTCGCCGAAGAATCTTTACTGGATAGACGAAAAGCAGGCCCGTTCCAGGGGCGTGGCGCACTAATCCAAGTGGCCGAAGAGATGCTCCGTCCAGCGTGGGAAAACGGCTCCGCGGCAGATGTGCAAGCAGCAATGGCAGCTTTCATTGAAGTGCATCAACGTGATCTGCTGCGCCACGCACCATATGGCACAGACCAGCAAGCTGAATTACGCGGTTGGTTAAAACAGTTTGCGCATTGGCTCTTCGACACGGACCACATCACAGTCGGCTACGAAATCGTATATGACGGCACAGACATCAGAAAGTTATCACCTGGTACACGGGGTATCGTTCTGCTTTTGCTGTATCTAGCACTTGACGAAGAAGATGACCGACCACTCATTATCGACCAGCCTGAAGAAAATCTAGACCCCAAATCTGTATTTGAAGAGCTAGTTAGTCTGTTCATAACTGCCAAATCTAAAAGGCAAGTTATCATGGTCACCCACAATGCGAATCTGGTGATAAACACTGATGCAGATCAGATTATCGTTGCGGACGCCGGTCCTCATTTGGGCGGGGGCCTGCCCTTGATCACCTATAGGGCGGGCGGCCTGGAAAATTACTCGATTCGCAAGGCTGTTTGCGACATTTTAGAGGGTGGAGAGCAAGCTTTCCGCGAGCGAGCAAGGCGATTGCGAGTCAGGTTAGATCGATAGAAAAGACGGCAGAGCAGAGAACCGCCCATCTGCTCTTCTTTTAAACTCGCTCGAAGAGCGAAGTGACTTTCGTCAGACAACCAGGCCAGTCTCAAGCCAAGAATCTACCTGAGGTTAAAAATAGTGACATGTTCACGTGGAAAGGCTTCGCCAGACAAACTCACCGAAAAGCGGCTGTTCGCATCTTCGGCAGGTTACTGCCAGCGACCTGAATGCATCTCACATCTGTTTCTCGATACCGGCACGAAGGTGATTCACGTCGCTGAAATGGCTCATATTTTCGCCGCTAATAATGATGGGCCTCGTGCCAAAGCTGAGATGTCGGCTGAGGAGCGCGGCGCTTTTGAAAACTTAATACTGCTTTGCCCTACCTGTCACACTATGATCGACAAGGCTCCCCAAGACTTCCCTGATCGAACGGTAATCGGGTGGAAACAGGAGCACGAGCGAAAGCTCGCTGGCCTTTTTGGAGCTCAGGTTTTTGACACCCGTGCTGAAGCCCTGACGGCCATAAAACCACTCATGCGGCAGAATCGAATGATTTTTGAGCAACTAAACCCTGACCTAGATTATCGCTTCAATCCCGAGGCTGAGGAAGCTGCGCAATGGCAGTTCAAAATGGTTCAGCAGATCATCCCCAACTCCCGTCGTATTCTCAGTATTCTCGATGCGAACACCGGGTTGATGACTGAAGCTGAAGAAAGAACGCTAGAACTGTTCCGTCAGCATGTTTACGATCTTGAGGCTCGGCACGTGGCGACAATCCACATCGGTGCTCGTGCACTTTTTCCGGCACAAATAGCTGAGATGTTGAGGTAAGAAAGTGGCAAGAAGCCCTCAAAGTAATACAGAATTCGCCAGTGCTTGCATCGCGAAAATGAAGGAGTCGCTAGAGCGTATTGACATCGTAACGCCGTACTCCTTCCTCGTATACTCTCGACGATTCCCTCCAGCGAGAATCGGAGTATTGTCATCAAGCGTGGTCACCGCAGAGGATGTCCAACGAATGCTGGAGGTTGATCCGGCCGTCGAGTTTGTCGTCAACATACCAAAGGCTGCCATATGGCAGGGCTCAGCCATCCAGATATTAGAGGAAGTAGGAATGGCATTCGGCCCACTCGGGCATCTCATGAAAGCCGTCGCCGGTCGTAGGGATTCTGAACCGCTAAATGGATTCGTTCATCCTGAGACAAGCTATTTCCGCACCATACTTTCTCAGCACTCAAACCTTTATCGCTTGGTTCGTGTGACCGACCTGATTTATGAATTTCAGCGGAAAAACGGCCCACCTTTATTGGTAGCGGGTTTGAATGAGTACGAGCTCGCAGGCTCAACCATACGAGCGGCAGTGGCACAGCATGGAAATGTTTCAATCATTTTTGCCACAAATCCGAATGCTTGGCCTACCTCCGATGCTTATGAGGTAGCGGAATCCATGGGGATAGAGCTGTTCCACGAGCGGCGTAAATTTTACCAGCGACTTCATGTGCCATCATGAGCATAGCTCTGATGCTCGATTGCCTGTCTAGGACAATGGTTTCAACGTCGGCCATCTTGCCAAACGCACAGTGGTTTGGTTTCGGTTCGTTTTTCCTTGGCACGCAGCATTTCAGTGACGTTGATCTGCTGGTCGTGTGTGCAGATCAGCGGGAAGCGGCAATGGCCCACCAAGCCTGTTATGAGCTTTGGAGTGAATGGCCTGTTCACCTGATTATTTTGTCTGAGGCGGAAGAGTCGAGTACATCCTTCATATCTAAGTGTGGTTGCGTACCTCTGCCAAAAGGTATGCCTTCGTGGCGACGGGAAGAAGCTTGAGCGTGTTTTCGGTTGCGCCCAACAAACGCAATGAGATGAGACTCCCTATTTCGCCGCTATTTCAAAATAGCCGTGAACGCAGAAGTGAATCGCCCTACGTATTTTAGACACATCGCGAAGGACCGCTTCTGGCCGCTATCAGCCAGTCGGGACAGGCCGCTCTCGGCCAATAGCTGGGTTTGCCTAGGTCAGTCTGCCCACTCGGTGCGGACAAATTGTTCTATCTGACGTGCACGTTCCCTCACCTGGTCCTCGCTCCAGCCACCAGTCTGCTCGACGAGTCCGCCTACAGACATCGTCCCCCTTAGGCCGCACGTCAGGTACGCCCGGGCCTTCTCAACTGGAGGTTTTGCCTGGAGTGACGAATTTATGCCCGGGGGAAGCATCGTTAGGTTGCCGAGGTGGTGTTTAAAGCTGGGTTCCTCGCTTTGAGGCACGATGTGTTCGATTGACTTGGAAGGATCGGCCGTCCAAATCTTGTTCCACTGTAAGTCGTTGATCTGCTCGCCCGCCTGCTTGGCCAAGTGCTCGTCGTAGCGGAAAAGCATATAACGTAGCTCTTCTTTCCAGCCCTCGTAGCAGTTATCCCAATAACCTGCGCCATTTAACAGGTGCTCGATATCGTAGGAGCTTCCCAGATCCTTTATTCTTCTGCGAATTTCGTCAGGAGTGAGCTCTTTGATCAGAACATCGTGCGCGAGCCTGACGTACTCTCCCACTTTCATCCGAGTATCTGCCCCCCCCAGACCAAAGATCCGGAAAGTCACCTTTTCCCAGTTGGTAAGGAGCTTCCCCTGCGTGTCCGTATCGAAATCACGCAACATGATCGCGATAGCGAGAAAACGAGCATGAGCGATTTTGGTCACGGCGGTTCGGCGTGTGTCTGAATCCAGATCATGCACAAGCTTGACGACTTTGCGCAGCCACTCCGCTGTACTTACTATCGTCGCGATTTCCTTGCCAGCACGCTCGATCAACGCGGCGGACGCCTCCTCCTCACTCAAGACGCGACCGGGCCGGCCAGGCACTGACAAAGTGCCTGCGAAACGGAGCGCCTCGTTGCCCAGCGCCAGCCTCATTCCGAGCTTCCGGTAAATGTCCTTCCAGATAACTCGCATCTCCCTCAGACCATCAGCTCGGGCACCTTCCTCAACGAACTCGAATATCGAAGCCATCATCTGGCTCTTGTTCTTGTCGATCCATCTCACGTCAAGACCGCGGCTGTTCAGTACTTCGAATACCCTGTAGACGGTCGCCTCGTCGGCAAGCTCGTGATAAATCATCGACAATTTATTTTTGATAGTGGCTAGCAGTTCGATTAACTTGCCTTCGCTCGTCCATTTGGCTACAAAGGCCTCGCATTCCTGAGCAGCATCCAGGACGTTCTGGTCCGAGGCGGTAATAACCGAGCTATGATCCAGCTTGCCGGTACGGAGATAGGACGTGAAAACGTTGCTGCTATCATGATTGGTCTGCAGCAGGACGAGGGAATGATCGTCACCCTTGACCAACAGATCACCCAGATCGCGTTTCACTCGTGATTGCTCTGCGGCGTCCGAGAATGCCTTCTCAACTGCCTTCATAAGAATCACAATTGTGGTAACACGCTGTTGGCCATCAACTAATTCTACCGCACGAAATTCGTCGGCAACTATGCTCTTGGTTTCACGGGCCAGAGCGACAACCGTAGCCATGAAGTGCTCACGGCCTGATCGGTATGCCTCCTCTATGTCCCCAAAAAGATCGTCCCTCTGTTTTTTCTGCCACGAGTACGCTCGCTGATAGTCAGGAATGCGAAAGAGCCGCCCTTCAAACAACTTCGCGACCGATAGGTGTAGTGGATTGAGTTGCATGGGTCCCTCCATGGAGCTTATTTTGAGATCATTCTGGATAGTAGCGTGAACTCACTGTGCCATGAAGCCCGCGCAGGTTCCCTCGCTATCACGCCCTAACCAAGGATATCTGCTTTTGGTAAGCGAAGGTGCGAATATTCAGCCCCAGTATCAGCGGATAGACGGCAACCAGGTTTCTCTACCAAGGGCTCACTCCTGGACAGACTCAATCAAGAGTTGACCAGTCGCTGTCGAGCGCAACCGGTCGCTTCCTTGCTCTGTTAGAATTGCCAACACATGGATTTTTTCAAACGGATAATTGATGACCATTGATGAGTTACTCGCACGATCGGTTTTATTGGAAGCTCAGCTTTCAGCTTTCCTATCGCTGCCGCTAGCTGAGGACACCATTCGCCTTCGTGCAACCCGGACACTTGCCAGCCTGGGCTTTGAGCATGCTCAGAGCGTCAAGTATTTGGTAGCTGCCCGGTTGTGCACCTCTGCAGCAGCTTTGCTTCGAGTTCAGTATGAATCCCTGGTCCGAGCATTATGGATGCTTTACGTTGCGACAGATGATCAAGCTGGGCTGCTGCTTGCTGAACTGACAGGCGAAACAGCCAAGCAGGCCAGCAAAATCCCGATGCTCAGCCAAATGCTGGAGGGAATAGAGCTTAAAGCCCCGCACGCCCCCGTTTCTCAATTGAAGGAGTTCAAGCATTACTCGTGGCGACCTTTGAGTTCATACGTACATGGGGGCATCCATGCGGTAAGCCGCCACGGAAAAGGCTTCCCTGTAGAGCTGGTATTGATGGAGATACGACATTCGAACGGGCTGCTCGGTATTGCCGGGAATCTTCTATTGATCCTTGCTGGCATTCCACCAGGGGCAGGAAAAATGGCAGGTATATACGCAGAATTCGAGGACTGCTTTCCTCCTGCTGATCCTCCTTTCGAGCATAGACCCGAGCCAGCCTACTGATTTTTTTCGCCTCGTTACCATGGTCATCGAAAGACAGAACTAGTCTCTGTGACGTGGGTACGATTAAGACTGCCAAGGCAAAAATGAAGGCGACCATCAAAGCGGGAACACTGAAAGATGGCAACCGGCCCGCTCTCAGGGGAAGTGAAAGAACGACTCTCCATTGCTGCAAGAAAAGGCGTCACCAGCAAATACTGGAAAGCCTTATGGGCGGCAGGCCGATGCCTAGTGCCTGCAGACGGGTGGTACGAGTGATTCAAGGATCCGGGTGCCCCAAAACGAAAGCAGTCCTATTACATCAAGCTTAAATCGGACGAACCGATGTTCTATGCTGCGATCGGCCATTTCCCCCGGGGCGATAATGGTGAGGCAAGCGAGACAAACGGCTTCGCCATTGTCACCAGCGCGAGCGGTCAGGGAATGGTCGACATTCACGATCGTATGCTGGTTGTACTCCCCCCTGACGTCGCACGAGAGTGGCTAGACTATGGGCTACCTGCCGAAAGCGCTGAGGCCTTGGCGAGGCATCACGCTGAGCCGGTGGACTCATTCGAGTGGTATAAGGTGAGCAAGGACGTAGGGAACGTCAAGAACAAAGGAGCCGGCCTGATCATTCCAGCCGGCTAACAAACGTTAATTCAATCAGAGAGATAGAATTCAAAAAGTTCCGATTATCAGGGGAGTCGAGACAGGACAGTCAGCAGCCCCATCCCTCGTCCCCGAACTCCACCCTCAAGGTGGGCGGAAAAGACCCTGCTGGCGCTCTAAGCCTTGCCTCCAACACATGTCGCAGTAACCCGTGACGTGACGGCAGAAATCCTTCCGGAAGCTGAATTCCTTCATATCCCCTCCTCCGACGCCAGTACTGGGTATCTCGAGGTATAAGCATCAACAGAGAGTCGCCACAAGGTGAAGGCAGACTCCACGCCAACCTCATTGATCGATTCACTGTACTGGTACCCGCGCTGGTTGCTTGCGTTCTGGAAGAAGCGCCCTAGAGGATCAATCATGATGTAGGACTCGCTCATGGCATCGTTGTCCTCAATACACATCACCTCCCGGTGCTCCGCATGCCTTGCAACGAAGGCAAGGAAATCTTCCGAGGAAACAGCCAGCTCGCTTGTAACGACCTCAAGCATACGTAGAACCTTCCAGCGATCAGGTTCAAGCGCTCCGATCAGCGAAGACAGATCCTCGTGGCGGTTCAGCGCATTGACCACCGTATTTACTTTCAGTTGAAGGGGAGGATTCTGCAATCTGGCCCTGAGCAACAATCCTGAGATTCTATCTTCGTCAAGTAGACGACCCTGCCTGTCGATCCGACCAATCCTGATATTGGCTTGCGAGCTAGTCGAATCGACACTCAAACCGAGAACAGATACCTGTGGCGCCAGCATGTCGACCAGCTCATCCGTAAGCCGGCTGCCGTTTGTAATGATCGAGGTCGCCATACCCTTTGATTTCGCGTAAGCGAGCACGCGAAGCACCGCTTCGGGATAAAGCAGAGGCTCCCCACCTGCGAGGTTCAAGCGAAGACCTGACCATGTCATTCTTTTCCGAAGTGGATTTGCAAGGTTCTGTGGGTGAAAAAAGGAATGGATCTGATCAATCAGGTTCCGGACTCGGCCCCAGTCATGTATCAGCTCACGCCCTTTGTCATCCCACTTCGCATAGCAATAGCGGCAGTTGTAATTGCATGCCTCAGTGATGTGCCAATTGATTACCAGTTGCTCTACATGCGGGCGAACGACGCCCTCCCCCTCATTCTGGAGATGTGCCATATGTAATGCTCCTTGAGAGGTGGTTACGCGTCGAGCCGTGAAACGTAACAGAGCCGGAATCCGATCTTGGCGCCCTTGTATTTCATGGACATCTGGACAGGGTGCATGCTGCGCTCAATCGGGCCTCCGGCGAGGGACTCATGAGTAGCTGCGCAGGCAAATGGAGCAAAGCCGTTCTGGAAATCAGCCAGCCACTCTCCGACTCCGGATGCACAGATAAATCTCGTCCCTTCCTTACTGACAACCCACTTCAGATCTGGGGCGTACCGCAAAATTCCGTCAGGGTGACGGCAATGTGAAGAGTTACCACCCAATCTGCCATCGCCACCCACAACTCCCCATCTCATCTGCTTATAAATCGGGTCCTCGATTAACTCTCCGGGCTTGACCCGGAAACTCCGAACAAGCTCCACCTTGCTGAAATCTTCCTGTGACGGAGGAGCGACCAGCTGCCACTCTTCCACTGTCATCAACCGTACAGGTAGTCCGGTACGCGCTTCATAGTCCTTGCAGTATGCGATGGCATCGAGCCATGTCGCGCTCACTGGAAGGTTACCGGGATCCATGTTCATTCCGCCAAGATCATCGATTTCATAACCAGCCGTACGAGCTTTTACCTTCCTGACATTGTCCCAATCCGACCTGTCCTCAAAGGCTGAAAATTCGTCGATCGTTACCAGGTCCGAGACCATGAGACAGGAATCATCAAGACGATGTGCGACAAAGCGAGCAGAAGCCGGGGCGCTCTGCGAACGCGGGTTGCAATAACCTTCACTGGCGGTCAGCTCGCGCTGAATCAGCTTTGCATAACCAGGCCAGTCAGCGACGCTTCCGCCCGCCTTGTAGTGACGATCTTCGGCATCATGCTCCTGCCGCTCATGCCATCTGCCAGTAGAAAAATAAAGATGGCTTTGGAGGCTGCTTTCACCCATTGCGATGGGCAGTTCGCTTTTGGTGAAGAAAGGGTAGTGAGGGTTGGAAGAGAACTCACGGTCTCGCTGGTCTCGCACGACCCAGTCAAACGATCCATTGGCCCCACGAAGGAAAATGAGATTGTCATTCCCCGGCACGGGAATCACATCGACCCATCCGTCTTTCGAGCTTTCAATCTCTGCTCGGAACAGGTTGAAAAGTTTCATTTCAAACGCACGTGCTTCTTCTGTCATGTTGTAGCTGCGCATCACCGGTTCGCCAATGGGCGGATCCATGAGGTTACTGCCAAGCATGGTGTACATGCAGCCAACGAACTCGCTTGTCGCGTTAAGCATCAACATCCGCCCGGTCATGTCCAGAAAGGCCAGACCACTATCCTTCTTCATGCGCTTTGCCCGCAGGAGAACTTCGTCAGACCGCTGAACGCAAAACTCGTATCTCTCTTCGTCGGTCCAGAGGATGCGCCCTGCCAGATCAGCGATATCAAGACGACCATAGCCGCTTGCAGCAAACAGCGGAGAACCAACACCTGTAAAAATTCGTTTGGGCAATGGCAGGTTTGAATTGAAAAGTCTGTCAGCAACCTGTTGGGCCTTAAGTGCGCCGGATAGACCAGGCGAGCATGCCCACGACAACAGGTTTGCAGGTTTTACCAGACGGTTCTCGGAAAGGAAATCAACGATCTTCGGCTGCTCGACTGACAACCAGTGGTCATAAGACCGGGCACCGAGTGAGCGCGCAAGTGAATCCAGGAGGGGAACTGACTTCAGTGCCCCTTTTTTTGTTTTCGAATCAGCTCTGGGAAGTCGTTTCTTGCGTAGCGAGGCAACCGAATCGCGCAGATGGTCCTGGTGAAGACCTCTGAGAGAGACAGACCAGAAGCGATCAGAACTGTTTTGATCGACGTTCGGCTTTTCGGTCAGTACAAAAACATCGCGCTTTGAGCAAAGGATATCCAAGGTATTCATCATTCTCTCCAGTAAAGCCACGGCACTATGTACCGTGTCGCCTCGGCAACAGGTAGTGGTCAGTAACGGGATTTGGAGAGTGAAGATCAGGGATCTTTAGAGCCGATCAACTGAGGAGGCAACTTCTCAGCCGTGGTTGCTCTGGTACCACACGCGCAGTGACGATGGCGCAAGCCTAACCTCAATCGCGGAGTTACTGCAAGAGCGCATAAGAATTTCTTCAAGGTCCTACACGCGATGGCTCGCAACTCAGCCAGCGAGGGCCCTGCTGGAGCAGGCTTTTTACGCCCTTGTAAGGACTTCATTTGTTATGCTTCTGGAATTCACTGCGGACACGCTCCGGCCTCTGCTCCAGGCAGAGTATCTCCCGGCAGCGCCGTACGACGACAAGGAGAGTCAATGAACACCATTTTTCGCGAAGAAGATTTCAACTTTACTCAGCTCCCTATGCCTGCCCCGTTTTCGTATCCAGCTGAGGTAACAAACGGTCAGGCTGTTCTCTGCAGTTGGGAAGACGATCAACGAATTGGTCATTCGACCTTTGCCTTTGACGACGCCTCATCCGAGGCTCTTTATGCCGAAAAATACCATCACCGCCTGATAAACCTAGTCGACCGCGAAATGACTGTCAGACGGGAACGCAATATTGAACCAGCAGGGGGAGCGCTGCTCAGCGTCAAACGTGGTGCTGTATCCGTCTGCTGGCTTCCTCGCGAAACCGCAGAATGGGTAAAGATCAGCTATCGGCATGCACAGGCGATCGAGAAGCTCAGGACGGCATATATGGAAATCCTCGACCAGACCGATCTGGACGCGCTGTTCTCGTGCTCTCAGGATATTTCAGGGCTGTTTCTGCCCTGCCCCGCGAAGGAGTTCTTTGACGGCAAGCCTCGCCACATTATCTGCGGGCAGGAAACCACGGGGTGGCGAAACAGCACTTGCGAGGTGCGGAACAAAAGAGTGGTAAGCGAAGCGGATATCGCGGACTCCATGCTGCGGGCCCAAGCCTTCGCGGGCTATGGAGCAAAGCGAAGCAAGTTCATGCAGTTCTACAGAAGTGCAGCTGTCCGGCTACGACCGGAGGCGCCAGCGGCAGCGCTATGGTCCAACCAGTTCTGCGCAAGCTTCAGGTCGGCAAGCCCCGTAAAGCTACCACCTGATATTTTCCGGATTCTGAAAGAGCTTTCCTACTCAGTACTAAGGGCGCAGTTCGAGATTCTCCAGCCTGACGTGGTTATCTTTACCACCGGCCCAGGTCGTGACCGGTACCTGAAGGAGTGCTTTACGGACTGGGACTCCGTGAAAGTCATCGAGCCGCGGCGGCTATGGCACTTCAAAGTGGGAGAGATTAACTGCATCAGAACAAGCCACCCAAGGTGGGTAAAGGGCAACGAGTACCTCGACAGAGCCGTTAATCTTGCCAAGGAACTCCAATAGGACAATGAGGCAACTGGCGCAGAGCCGGTTGCCACGATTACCACTCCCCTTTGCAGCCTCTTTGAGCTGTACTCGTAAACCGCTTTGAGAGCCGGGTTCCTTGGACTGATTTGCTTGCCTCCAGCCTAGCGGGGAGACAGACACATGGAAAAATCAACCGAATGACCGAAAAAGAAATGCTCATGGACTGGATCCATCGCGTCGAGACGCCGATAAAAAACGAGAAGTATAGTCTTGATAAAAGGCTGACCGGACTGGTCACCGAGCTATTTTTTGAACACCATCTCCCCATTCCTAACGCCACCTCCTCGCCAGTCACGCTGTCGTTCGGCTGGGCGTATGGCTACACCAACTTCAGTAGAACCCAGAGACGGTGGTTCAAGATTTCCGAAGGGAATCAAAACAGCAAAGTTGTAGGGTGCGAGCTGGTGCGCCAGCTTCTTTCGCAGACCTACTCGGATCAACCGGACAGGTTCTTCCTTTTGCAACCGGAGGTTGATTTGTCGACCCCCCTGCCCTCAATTATCTGGAATGTGGGTGAAATTACTTTGGCCCCCGACCACCGCCTGAAGCATTGGCGCACTGAAGATGCCGTGAGGCTCGAAGACGAGCTCCGTGACAGAACCAATACCGAGCTGAGACTGAGAAGAGAATTGCAACCGATCGGAACTATTTCAAGCTGGCTCAGTCACCGAAGCCTGCATGACCTTCAACGGCTATTCTCCACCCGTTGCCTGATGAATTTCAGTGGCTTATACCTCACCGATATCGATGCTGTGGCTGTAACTGACGATGACGGGCTGGAATTCATGGAGTTCAAAAGGAAGGATCCGGCAGACGGCCTGAAATATACACCGGCTTCCATTGAAGACGCTTCGGCCAAAATCCTCGAGTATATGGCAAGAATAGAGTCGCCTGAATCGAGGGGTAAAAACCTCTTGCATGAGCTGCAGCACGATGAGCGGTGGAAGCGTCATTCCATTTCAAGCTTTGGACTTGACGGCTCACACGTCCGAACCCTCCGCTTATGCATCTCAGCAGGTATCAGATACCGGTACATCATCTGGCATTCAAGTGTTAAGGAGCTGACCTGCTTACTGTCCCCCGATTTCAGACCGCTCGCGGATATAGATCTTCAGACACGCTATATGACTGGCAACTGCTTTACAGGACTGAGCTTCACGAAGGGCAATGATTCAGGCAAATACAACAAAAACACAAGATTCCAGGCTATGACACCTGTAACCGCTTTTACTTCGACGTCCATATCGCGACATGCAATAGCTGGCGCGGAACGAAGCTGCAGTTAGGACCTAGCACAGAGCGCACCAAAGAGTGCAAACCAGGAAAAGCCCCTAGCCTGACGAAACAGCCTCGAAGCGATTAAACCGGTGGAGAGTATAACCGCCAAGTGTTCAACCCACCTGTTGAGCTCAGCAACATCCGTGATCGCTAGACTCTTTTCCGCTCCGCAGCCCTCTCCCCCTCCCTTGGATAGCCGCTCTAGAACCAGGAACAGGCCGCCGCGATCCCACTTTTTTTGAAATCTATATCACCCTCGTGAGCTTACCCGGCCGGACGACTCAACCGGCTCTGCATGAGGTGATTTACATGATTCCAGACTGTCCAGCATGTCAGTCCTCGAACGTCCAACGCTGCCACTACGGCAAACAGATCGGAGGTTCCATTGGGGCTGTTGCAGGTACCTTCAGCGGTTTCGCTGGCGGTACAAGAGGGGCAATACAGGGCGCCCGTGTAGGCGCCTCTCTGATGAGCTTCGCAGGCCCGGCGGCAGGCGCTTCCGGTGCGGTCATAGGCGCGGTCAGTGGCGGCCTTATGGGCTGCATCACAGGCCTTAAACTTGGAGCACTGGTCGACAAGGAGCTTTTTTCTCAGTATCGCTGCGCCCAGTGCGGTACGCATTTCTAACCAAGGTTTACCCCGCGCGGTGAAACCTGCTTTCCAGGATCAGGCATTCCGTAGCGTCAACTTGCGTAATCAATCTTTGGGCGCCTCGCATACGCGCGAGCAAATGCCCCCATCAAGCACTTTACCCTTTAGCCCGCACTCTACCGACGGTATAAAGCTCGGCAGCCAAAACTGACCGGGCTTTCTGCTGGGTAGATGCCATAGTCAGGATCTCTCGTCATGAAATCAGAAGTCGATATCGTCCCGGAAGCACGTCCCGCCCTGCGGCTGGTTAACACCCCAGAGGTGGACAGGGAGGAATGGCTGGTAACAAACAATTTCCTGATCGGCCATCAGGATCCCGCTGCGGCTGTTGGTCGGAACCCATCAAGGTCCGTGCTGGCGCTATGGCTGGAAAAAACCGGTCGCTCAGCGGCAGCTTCTCCAGACGACAAGAAAAATGAATCCACACCCAACCTTCTAGAAAACCCTTCTGGAGCCCATGTTGAGTGCCCAGTACACCATGAGGAGGCCCTGCACCACTTATACCCCGTCTCGAAACCTCGCACCGTTGATCTTGGCAGGAATCCGAGCCTGAACATGGCCTATGTCGAACTGAAGGCCCTCAAGCAAACAATACTGAAACACCAGAAGAGAGAGGCCTTACTCACGCAGCAGCTGCAAGACATAATGGGGACGGCCGACCGCGCCATTTTCGCAGGCGGCGAGATTACCTGGAGCCAGTCCAGGGACACTCCGGTACTGGACATCGACCAGATGCTTAAAGATAAACCCCACTTGAAAGCTCGCTACACCCGCATGAAGGAAGGTGACCGTAAATTTCTGATCACCTGAGTCAGGAAGGTCCTAGTCAGTCACCCCCTTCTTGCAGCGAACCTCTGCGCTCGCAAAAGCGCGCACTACCGAGCCGTCAGGCACCTGAGTCAGCCATCTACCTCGGCTCGCAATGAGCTATCCGCAATTTCATGACGAATAGATCCCAATTCGGCAGCCCTGCCTGAACCTGTGCCTGCTCGGCCCAATATTCTCCATATAGGAAGCGACCATCATGAGTGATACACAAATATGCGAAACCTTTGTCCAGACAGCCCCGGCATTACCATCCGAAGATCAGGTGCTGATCTGGGCGCAAGCAATTCTGGAAGCACGCTTCACACGCAGCAACTTTCTGACCAGCCCCATCATGGTAAAGGATTATCTGCATCTCGCTTTTGCAACCGAGGAAAGGGAGGTATTCGGAATAATCCTGCTCGACAATCAGCATGGGGTACTGGGCTTCGAGCGCCTGTTTTACGGAACGATAGACTCAGCAAGCGTCTATCCCCGAGAGGTAATCAAGACTGTTCTCAATGCCAACGCGGCTGCGGTGATACTTACCCATAATCACCCAAGCGGTAATCCTGAGCCTAGCCAGGCGGATATCAGGCTCACCAGCAGAATCAGGGTCGCACTGGAGACCATTGACGTCCGTCTGCTGGATCACCTGGTGATCGGCGGCACCACCTCAGTCAGCCTGGCTGAACGTGGCCTTCTTTAATCCCACAAGCAGAAAACGAGGTCACTATGTCTCTGATTCGCTGTCTAACTTCTGTGACTATTTTTACGGGAGCAATAGTTATGTCCCTCGGTCTTGTAGCCGCTGCGTTCTTGATATTGCGAGTTCCGGCGGTGCTTGCTGCAGCTCTTCTCACCTGTATTCTATTTAACTTGACGGTCAAACGACTGCGTCCGCTGGCTTGATTCGACAGGAGCGCATAGCAAGCCTTTGCGCTCCTCTATTTTATCGGGATCAGCCGGCTCTTGAAATGAATCAGCAACGCCTTGTCATTTTGTTCGTAATTGCTTCTGCTACCGTCATCTGGCGGAGCTGATACCGACCATCGCAACGAATCAAGCTTACCGCAAGCAGCAAGCCCGCGAGCTGGCGCATGTGATAAAGCGCAACTGGTTTTGCTCATTCGAACGGTTATGCCTGAGCTGCGGCATCATGGAGATGGTTGGGTTTTGAATGTCCCTAAGGGCAAATGAAAGGAAGCGAGTCATTGCATGAACATTGCCGGTCCTAACGGGCCAACCGCTCACCTAGCTGCTGTACTACTTGCAGAATCAACTCACGGTCGTCACCGCTGAGCTTGCTCAGTAATAGCTGTAACTGTCGGGCCTGATCGTCCACCCGAACACTTCCTTCTGTCAGCAGTTCTGCAGCTTCGCAGCCAAACAACTCTGACAATTCAAACAACCGTGTAACTGAAAGCGATGCTACTCCGCGCTCTAGACGCGATACAGCTTCGTTTCCCACCCCTAGCTTTTCCGCTACCTCTTCCTGGGTGAGGTCGGCAGCCAGCCGGCGGCGGCGAATAGCCTGGCCAAAGGTCTTCGCCAGTACGTCATGATTTTCGTTGGTCATAGCCTCTCCTACTCAACCTGAATGGTTGAGCATCAACTCGTTGACATGAAGGACCAGATACGATGAAATTCAACCTTTTAGGTCTAATTAAAAACTTTATTACTGCGCATCTACTAAGGAGACACCATGAAAAGGAAGGCTCTGGCTCTCACCCTCGCTTGTCTGATTGCCACACCCACGCTTGCTGGCGCTTTCGAGTGGACCAGTGGATGGGGGATGGGTACCTCGGAATATGCCGTTGATGACGGCAATAACAACGCCCTGCTCATCTCCTGCCCGAGCGAGGGATACGTATCAGCAGAAGCCACCATTCAGGGCGAGCGCTACGATTCGGAGAGCCAGCCTGGCTTTGATGTGATTGTCGATGGTGTGACCTTCAGCAACCCCTTCTATACCGACTGCCGCGTCTGTGCGGACATCTTTAAAGCCCAATTCTGGGAGGCTTTCCGCAAGGCTAACCGATTGCAGCTTTCGGTAGACGGCGGGGTCGTAAACCTACCAACCACAAAGCTACAGGACGTAACCCAACCACTGGAAGACCCAGCAAACGGCTGTTACGCAGCCTGGTAACCCCACAAAGACAGAAAGGACTCAACTGATGGATGAAGACAACCTGAACGAATTCGATGAGCAGGATAGTTTTGATATGGCTGCCTGGGTACCGGCGGCGATTGGCTGGGGTATCGCTGCTACTGTGTTAGCTATATTTGCCGTTACATCGAATACATCGCCATTGGTGCTCGGTGCCGGCACCTTAGCCAAGATCTTTGCAGTACTGTTTGGCGTATTGCTAGGCACTGCTGGCGCCCTGCTCGGCGATGCGCTTCGCCGCTTCGCCAGACCAAGCGCTGTTTTTACCCAGGGTGGGTTTTTCAGCCTGATCTGGATA
>TARA_R110000868_G_scaffold410865_1_pt1 | contig 34798 bp, 25 predicted proteins | sample TARA_R110000868 | Tara Oceans TARA_R110000868 (sample SAMEA4397489) | marine metagenome | biome: Polar Biome; feature: [SRF] surface water layer (ENVO:00010504); material: water (ENVO:00002006), including particulate matter (ENVO:01000060) such as... | depth 5 m | reverse complement strand
TCCCTCTCTCTCTCTCGCCCCTCCCCGCCCCCAAGGAGACATTTCATGAGCCACGCGTTTGACCCTGCCCGCACCGCCCTGCTGACAATCGACCTTCAGAACGATTTTCTGGATCCGAAGGGGGCCTATGGGCGTGCAGGGCAGACCGCAGACGAGATTCTGCCCCTGCCCGGCCGTATCCGTCCGGTGGCAGATGCCCTTCGCGCGAAGGGGGGCAGCTATGTTTCTGCCCAGTTCACGCTGGTGCCGCACCAGGGGCGTGATCCGCTGATTGCGCCGCACCTGAAGGAGCTGCGCCCCTTTCTGGGACGGGGCGATTTCGAGCCGGGCGCATGGGGGCATCACCTTGTCGACACCCTGCAACCGGCGGATTTCACCGTCGAAAAGATCAACTACTCGGCATTCTACCAGACCCGCCTGGAATACATCCTGCGCCATATCGGGGCGGATACGCTGATCGTTGGCGGGATCGTCACAAATGGCGGTGTGGCCAGCACATTGCGCGATGCGCATCTGCGCGGGCTTCACACGATCATGTTGTCGGACGGTTGCGCGGCCTTTCGGCAGGAGGTGCACGATGCCACGCTGGTATCGCTGGGATCGGTGACGGAGATCATGACCTGCGCGCAGGCGACAGACATGATCCTGGCCTGACACCGGGATATGGCGGGCGCTGACGAAGGCGAGGCGTGCGCCGCACCGCCTTCGAGAGCACGGATCATTCGTAGCGCGCGCCGTTTTCCAGCATTTCCGGCAGGCCGATCGCGCGGTTCAGTTCGTCGAAATCCGCCATCCGCGCCTTGAACGGTGCGTTGCTGCCATTGTCCCTGAGCGAGGCATAATAGGCCTGGCCCTGACGCAGCATGGCGCGGGCGATGCCACCGGGAAAGATGACGAGGCGGAACCCTCTGGCGTGCAGTTCCTGCGCGGAGCCCATCGGCGTCTGGCCGCCCTCGACCATGTTCGCCAGCAGCGGCAGGCGGTCGCGGAAGCGCGCGGCGATCTGATCCATCTGCGCCAGAGAGCGGGGTGCTTCGATAAAGAGCACATCGGCACCGGCTTCGACATAGAGTTCGGCGCGGTCGAGCGCTGCATCGAAATCTTCGACGGCGATGGCATCGGTGCGGGCGATGATCTGAAAGTCGCTGGACTGACGGGCATCCACCGCTGCGCGGATCTTGCCCACCATCTCCTCTGCCGGGATCAGTTTCTTGCCGGCCAGGTGCCCGCAGCGCTTGGGAAAGCTCTGATCCTCCATCTGGATCGCCTGTGCGCCTGCGCGTTCGAACCCGCGCACCGTGCGCTGGACATTCAGCGCGTTGCCAAAGCCGGTATCGCCGTCGACGATGACCGGCAGACCGACCCGGTCGGTGATCAGCTCGATCGTGGCGATCACCTCGGAGACCGAGACGAGGCCGATGTCGGGACGACCGAGACGCGTGTAGGCGATCGAGGCCCCGGAGAGGTACAGGCAGTCGAAACCCGCCTGTTCGGCCAGCAAGGCCGTGAAAGCGTCATAGACCCCGGGGGCCACGATTCCGCGGTCGGCATCTGCCAGCAGGGTCTTAAGATTGGTCATGTCACAGCTCCGGTCGTGGTGTCTTTTGTCGTCCAGAAATCCGCCGCCGAGGTGCGGCTGCGGTCATATTCCATCTCGTGTTCATAGGTATCGGGGCGGTAGAGGCCGCTGATGTATTCCACCAACTGGCCGGCATCGTCGTAGACCTGACGGCGCACCGACAGCAGGGCCTCGCCCGGTTCGATGCCCAGCAGGCGGGCCACTTCGGGGGTGGCCAGCTTGGCCGTTATCGCCTGACGGGCGGTGGCGATCCGATGGCCGGCGCGTTCGATCAGACGTAGCAGCGGGGTGCGCTGCATTTCTTCTGCCGTAAAGCTGCGTCCGATGTCTTCGGGCAACCATGTGGTCAGGTGGCTGAACGGCACGCCTTCGTGACTGCGCACGCGCACCGCGCGCTGCATCACCGTTCCCGGCGCGGCCCCCATCATGGCGCAGACCGGCCCCGGCGCGACGGCGTAAGTCAGCTCGATCAGCTCCACATCCGTCTGGAGCCCCATGGCCACGAGGTTTTCGATATTGCCCGAAAGGCTGGCCCCGACATGCGAGGGCGCGGCGCGGGTGCGCACGAAGGTGCCCCTGCCGCGCTGCCGTTCGACCCAACCTTCCTGCGTCAGCCTGTCCATCGCCTTGCGAACCGTGATCCTGGAGACGTCGAACCGTTCGGCCAGGGCCAGTTCGCCCGCCATGGTCGCGGCATCGGCATAGACCCCGTCCTCGATTTCCTGGCGGAGGATCAGGTAGACGCGGTGATGCTTCGGCAAAAGGCCGTCGTCACCATTCTTGCCAGCTCCGGCGAGGCCGGGCCGAGACATTTCTGCCATTGGGTTCCCCTTCGTCTCCTCCCATTCCACGACAGGGATAGCGGCATTCCAGATCAAACCCAAGCCCAAATGTTATATTGACATGACAATAGGACTTGTTAGCTTCTGCCTCAGACCGATGAACCGATCAGTCGATGTTTTTGGGAGGAAACCATGTTCAGATATTCCGGCACACAACGCCGCAGCTTTCTAGCGCTTGCCGCGGCGACCTTGGGGTTTGCCAGCCTGTCGATCGCCGCCGGCCCCGCCGCGGCCCAGACCGCGTGGCCGGAAGACCCGATCACGATCGTCGTGCCCTTCAATGCCGGTGGGTCCGCCGACCGGATGGCGCGCACGCTGGCCGAACCGCTGAGCGAGGAACTGGGCGTGCCGGTCACCGTGGCCAACCGCCCCGGTGGCGCGGGCGGGCTGGGGGCGACCTATGTCAGCCGGCAGAAACCCGACGGCAATACCCTGTTGCTGATGCAGGCCACACCCTACCTGGCCAATGCCATCCTGGTCGGCGGTGCGCCGGTCAAATGGGAAGATTTCAGTTTCCTGAATGCCCAGTGGAACGATTATGCCATCGTCGCCGTGCACCAGGACAGCCCCTATCAGAGCTTTGAGCAACTGGTGGAGGCGATGAAGGAGCCCGGCAAGGTTTCGTCCGGCATCATCTATGGCAACGGCGGCCACCTGCAAACGCTGGTGTTCATGGATGCGCTTGGCATCGCGCAGGACAATGTCCGGTTCGTCACCTATGACGGCGGCGCGCCGTTACGTACCGCCCTGGCGGGAAACCAGGTCGACTTTGAAGTGCTGGCCGCCCGGGGCGCCGCCGCAATTCAGGACAGCCTGCGTGTGCTGGCCGTGGTCAACGACAGCAACCCGGACGGCATGGACGCGCCGCTGCTGAACGAAGCGCTGGAAAGCCTGGGCGCCGAGCGTCAGCCGATCATCGGCGGCAACGTGACCGGACTGTTGGCGCCCGCAGCCTTTGAGACGGAATACCCCGATCGCCATGCCAAGCTGGTCGCGGCCTACGAGGCTGTCGTGACCTCGGCCTCCTACAAGGAGGCTGCGGCAGAAGCAGGCATCGGCGCGGACTGGGTCGGCCCCGAGGCGAGCCAGAAGATGGTCGACGATGCGTTCGAGGCGCTGTCCGGCCTGTCCGACGTGGTCAACTGATCAGACCACGTTGCGTCGTATCGGCCGCCGCCGCGCGGCACGAACCCGGCGCAGGGTCCCGGAGCGGGGCGGGTGACATTTCACCCGCTCCGGCCTGAAACGGAGTTGGCCTGAAACCGGATCCGGGCCGAACACGAATGAAGACGCGCCGGGGTGGTGCCGCTGCATCAGCGGTACGCAATGCCCTTGAAATGGCGCTTTGGGGAGGGACAGATGCCTGAGAACAGCGAGAGGATCGATCATGCCGAAAGGCCCGATGCACCACGCCGCCGGTGGGGTGCGCTGGTGTTCGGTCTTTGCCTGCTTGGCGTCATGGCCTTTTACGCCTGGTCCGTGATCGAAGTGTCGCGCAGTCTGACCGACTATCTGCTGATCGTGCCCGCCGCCATCGTCGGTGCGCTGGCCGCGCTTTGGGCCGGGATAACCGACCTGAAACCGCCAAGGGGACTGATGGCTATCGCGCGCCCCAGGCTGCGTGACGAGGCGAAGCCACTGGCGCTGCTGGTGCTGACGGTCCTGTACGCCTGTGCCGCGCCCTTTGCGGGCTTTGACATCGCCACGGCCCTATTCATCGCAGGCGCGCTGTTCGTGCAGGGCGAACGGACGTGGTGGAAGATTGCGCTGGCTGCCCTGCCCGGCGCGGCGCTGATCACATGGGCCTTTACCGACCTTTTGCTGGTGCGCCTGCCGGTCACCTTTCTGTAAGCACGGGCGCCAGCGCGCACACGACCATTCGATGACATTCCAGGACATGCCCCATGATCGACTTCACCGCGTTTTCCGATGCCCTGATCCTGCTGGGCAGTGATCCACTGGCCTGGCTGGTGGTAATCCCAGGATTGCTGATCGGTCTGGTCTTCGGGTCGATACCCGGGCTGTCGATCTCGATCGCGATGGCCGTTTTCCTGCCGGCGACCCTGTACATGGATTTCCTGCCCGCGATCCTGTTCCTGACAGCGATCTTTACCGGCGGCGGATTTGGCGGCGCGGTTCCGGCGATCCTGATGAACATTCCCGGCACCTCGTCCGCCGTGGCCACGGCGTTTGACGGGTATCCCATGGCGCGCAAGGGGCAGCATGGCGAGGCCCTGGGCGCGGGTCTGATCGCATCGGTCGTGGGCACGTTGTTCGGCTACGTGATCCTGTTGTTCCTGGTGGGTCCAGTGGCCAATTGGGTGTTGCGACTGGGCCCGACGGAAATGCTGGTCGTGGCGATCTGGGGCCTGCTACTGATTGCGGTGCTGAACGACAGTTCTGTCGCCAAGGGCCTGGCCGCTGGCGTGCTGGGGATATTGATCAGCACCATCGGCTATTCCGACACCGGACTGATGCGCGGCACCTTCGGCTCGATGTACCTGATCGACGGCATTCCCGCGATTCCGGCCCTGATCGGTCTGTTCGCCGCGTCGGAGATGATCAACATGGCCGGGCGTGATTACCTGATTTCCAACCGCGACCTGCGCCGCGTCAGCCTGAAGCCGATCCTGGCCGGAGCCGCCGCCACCCTGCGCAGCTGGCCGCAGGTCCTGCGGGGGTCGGCCATCGGGACGTTGATCGGCATCATTCCCGGCGTCGGGGCCTCGGTCGCGAACCTGGCCTCGTATGCCGCCGCCAAGAATCTGTCGGACGCCCCCGCGACCTTTGGCAAGGGCAACCCCGAAGGTGTCGTGGCATCTGAGGCCGCGAATTCCTCCTCCGAAGGTGGCGGCATGGTCACGCTGCTTGCCCTTGGGCTGCCCGGTGGCGCGGGAACGGCGATCTTGCTGGGCGCGTTCGCGATGCACAATGTCACGGGCGGGCCACGGTTCATTTCCGAGAACATGGACATCGTCTATGCGCTGATCCTGGGCAACATCGTACAGGCGGTGCTGCTGCTGGTCGTCGGGCTGATCTTTGTCTTCCTGGCGAGCTCGATCGTCAAGATCAGGCTGAGCTACCTTATCCCGTTCGTGCTGGCCGTTTCGATGATGGGCACGTTCGCGATCACCGGATCAATGGTCGGGCCTCTGACTGTCGCGGGGGCGGGCGCCCTGGGCTGGGTCATGCGGCGCTATTCATACCCCGTGACGGCCACGGTCGTGGGTCTGTTGATCGGCCCCATGGCCGAAGGGGAACTGACACGGTCGTGGCAGATTTCCGGTGGTGATCCGTCGTTCCTGCTGGGCCGTCCAATTACGCTGGTGCTGCTGGCGACGCTGGTCATCGTGATGGCGATCCTGCTGTTCAGCCGCGCGTATGGCCGGGCCAACAGCGCCCGACACCAGGCCTGAAAGGGAGAGGACCATGCAACAGGCGCCCCGCAATACCATCGAAAAGATCCGCGATTCCCATCGCGTCCTGAACGATGACGGCAGCGATCTTCTCTATGTCGACCGGCATTATCTGCATGAAGGGTCGCATCATGCCTTTGCCCGGATGCGAGAGGCAGGACGACAGCTGAGACACCCCGAACTGACGTTCGGTGTGGCCGATCACTATGCGCCCTCCAGCAGCACGCGGGCGACAGATGTGACAGGCACCATGATCTCTCGCTTGCGCCGCAACGCCGCCGATTTCGGGATCGACAGTTTCGACATCGGGGATCCCCGCCGCGGCATCGTGCATGTCGCGATGCCTGAACAGGGGCTGACCCTTCCCGGCATGACCATCGTCTGTGGCGACAGCCACACCGCCACGCACGGTGCCTTCGGGGCCTTTGCGTTCGGCATCGGCGCGTCTGAGGTGGCACATGTCATGGCCACCCAGTGCCTTTGGCAAAAGCCCACGCCCGTGATGCGGATCGACGTGACCGGGCAGCTGCAGCAGGGCACCACGGCCAAGGACCTGGCGCTTGCCATCATCGGGCGCATCGGCACTGGCGGCGCCACGGGCCACGCAGTGGAATATGGGGGGAGCGCGATCACCGCGCTGAGCATGGAAGAGCGCATGACGCTGTGCAACATGACCATCGAGATGGGCGCGCGTTCGGGGCTGGTGCCGCCCGACGAGGTCACTTTCGACTGGCTGAAAGGCCGGCCCCTGGCCCCGTCCGGCCCAGCGTGGGACAGCGCCCTGTCGCATTGGCGTACGCTGACACCGGACGAAGGCGCGCGCTACGACCGCAGGTTCGAGATGCAGGCCGCAGAGGTGGCCCCCATGGTCACCTGGGGCACCAGCCCCGAACACGTCGCGCCGGTCAATGGCCGGGTGCCAGAGGACGCCGACCCCGATGCACTGGGTTACATGGGACTGATCGCCGGGATGCCCGTCGAGGGCCTTGGCGTTGATCGGGCTTTCATCGGGTCCTGTACCAACGGCCGGCTGCGCGATCTGCAGGCAGCGGCGAATGTGCTGAAGGGGCGCCGGGTCGCCGTGCCCCTGCTCGTGTCGCCCGGTTCGGACGCCGTGGCACGCGCTGCCGAAGACAGCGGCATCGCGGATATCTTTCGAAATGCCGGCGCGGAATGGGGCGCCAGCGGGTGTTCGCTCTGCGTCGGCATGAACGGCGACCAGGTCGCCCCCGGCGAGCGCTGCGCCTCGACCTCCAACCGCAATTTCCGCGGCCGCCAGGGCCCGGGCGCGCGGACCCACCTGATGAGCCCCGAAATGGTCGCGGCTGCCGCGGTGACCGGGCGGATCACCGACGCCCGGACACTGCTGCAAGAGGAGCTACCGGCATGAAACCCATCACCACGCTTTGCGGTGCCGCCGCCGCGCTGCCCCTTGGCAACGTCGACACCGACCAGATCATCCCGGCCCGCTTCATGAGCAGATCCCGCTCGGAAGGCTACGGCGAGCAATGCTTTCACGATCTGCGCTTTGACGGCGCTGGCAGACCGCATTCCGACTTTGCGCTGAACGCCCTGCCCCGGCCCCCTGCTGTTCTGGTTGCAGGTGACAATTTCGGCTGCGGTTCGTCCCGCGAGGCCGCCGTCTACGCGTTGCTGGATTACGGTGTGCAGGCGGTGGTTTCCTCTTCCTTCGCCGATATCTTTCGGTCGAACGCGGGCAAGAACGGATTGCTGACCATCCAGCTGGCCGAAGCGGAGCTATCGCGGATTCTTGCGGCGCTGAAGGCCGACCCCGGCAAGGATGCCGAAGTGGATTTGCCGGCACAGACCCTGCGCATCGGCGAAATGGAGACCATGACTTTTGACATCGACGCAGGTCTGAAGCACCGTTTGCTGAACGGTTTGGACGATCTTTCGGCCACGTTGCAAAACGAGGATCAGATCGCCACATTCGAAGGCCGATATTTTGCAAACGCCCCTTGGGTGCGCCCCGATCCGCGCAGCTGAGCCCGTTTGCACCCTCAGCCGATGCCAAGCCCGGTAAGCGGCGAGGGTTGGTCCGGGCGTGGCAAGAGGCGGGCCGCACAGCAACAGCCAATCGAACGGAGCTGTTGACTGGCCGGGCGGCTCATCGCGCAGCACTGACGAGTGCATTCTGCAACGCGGAGAATGGTGACCCCGGCAGGATTCGAACCTGCAACCTGCCCCTTAGGAGGGGGCTGCTCTATCCAGTTGAGCCACGGGGCCACGGACGCGGAGGTCCGGTAGGCCCCTCATAACCGCTAGCACAGGGCTTGTCATCGGTCGATTCCCGACTTCGATGCGTTGAATGCCCGCTAATTTTGTCCTGCCATCGCGCCCAATTCGTACGAGTTTAAGGTGTCTTTAGGACGTGCCTGTCATCTGTGTCTGCAAACCAGAAGCCTCCGCGATCCTTTCGTCGGAGATTTCATGCTCACGCGTGGCCGGTCATCGGCCGACCATGTTCAAGAGGAATGACGGAATGACGGTAGTTTCAGGATCGGACGGATCAGGCCCCGCAAAGAGGTCCGGCTTTAACCCGCTGGGCAACATGAGACTTTCGGTCAAGCTGCCGCTGCTGATCACCGCCCTAAGCCTGACCGTCGGCGTCATACTGACCTATACCGCCTATCAGGATGCAAAGGCGATCATGGAATCTCAGCTCAAAAGCAATTTTGAGCTGACGATAGAAACCCGCACCAGCGGTATCCAGGGCCTGCTTCAAAACCTCGACCAATCCCTTCTGACACAGGCGGAAAACCCAATGGTGGTCGCCGCCCTCAACAGTTTCAGATTGTCATGGTCCGCGCTGCGCGAAAACCAGACGCAAGAACTCCAGGCGGCATTTATCGACAATAATCCCTACCCGCCCAGCGAGCGAGAAAAGCTGAACTCAGTCGGAGATGGCAGCCAATATGACAAGGTGCACGAAAAATATCATCCGTACTTCCTCCGGTTCAAACAAGCCCTTGGTATTTACGACATATTTCTGATCGATCTAGAGGGGAACGTCCTATACACGACGACCAAGGAGACGGATTTCGCCACGAACCTCCAGGATGGCCCCTGGAAGAACACCGACCTGGCGAATGCCTATCGCACCGCCATTGCCAACCCGCTTGGCACGCTGTCTTTCTTTGATTTCGCCAGATACGGGCCGATTGGCGAAGCGCCGGCGAGCTTTATCTCTACCCCCGTCGTCGGGCGTGACAACGCCCCGATCGGGGCGCTGGTCTTTCAGCTGCCGGTGAGCCGGATAAGCGAGGTCATGACCAATCCGTCGGGTTTGGGACAAACCGGCGAAGCCGTCCTGCTTGGCACCGACATGCGCCTGCGCAGCACGCCCCGCAACGTGGAGGGTCTGGACATCCTGAGCATGGTCCCCGAGGCCGACTTTATTCAGAAAATGCTGAGCAACCAGGAAAAGAGCTTTTCCGAAATGATCGGACTGTCGGGGAACAGGGTGCATAGCATGATCGCGCCGTTTCGCTACAATGACACCACCTGGGCCGTCTTGATCGAACAGGATTCCGAGGAACTGCTCGGCCCGATCAACGCACTGCGCGAGAAACTGTTGATCCAGGTGGCAGGCTTGATCCTGGTGATCACCCTGATCGGGTTGTTGGTCGGCAGATCCATCTCTCGTCCATTCGTCGTGATAGGCTCATCAATTCACAATGTTGCGGAAGGCGATCTGCGCACCCCTATTCCGATGACGGAACGCCGCGAAGATGTCGGTAATCTTGCACGCAACCTCGACAATTTGCGGGGCAAACTGGCGATCGCCGCTGACCAGAGGCAGCAGCAGGAACACCAGACACAACAGCAGCGTGAAGTCGTCGAACACCTGACCAGCGCGATTGCGCAGCTGGCTGATGGCAACCTGACCAATCCGATCAATTCAGAGTTCGCCGCGGAATACGAAAGTCTGCGTCAAGGTTTCAATGCCGCCCTGACGAAGCTGAATGACACGATTTCGGAGTTGGTTGGCGCAGCCCATGAAATTGACAGCAATGCCCACGACGTTGAAAATGCCTCCAACGACCTGAGCCAGCGGGCGATCGAACAGGCAGCAAACCTGGAGCAGACCGCCGCGGCCATCACGCAGCTGTCCGCGTCGGTCAAGATGACGGCAGATTCCGCCACCCAAGCCGACGACGTCATGCGCCGCGCAAAGGAAAACGCCAAGACCAGCGGCGCTGTGGTGACGCAAGCCATGGTCGCCATGGACAAGATCGCAACGTCCTCGCAAAAGATCACTCAGGTCACATCGGTTATCGAAGACCTGGCATTCCAAACCAATCTGCTGGCGTTGAATGCTGGTGTCGAGGCCGCGCGAGCAGGTGAGGCAGGGCGTGGTTTTGCGGTTGTCGCATCGGAAGTGAGAGCGCTGGCACAGCGCAGTTCCGACGCCGCAAAAGAGATCAATACGCTCATCCAGGAATCCGCCGAAAACGTCACTGGCGGGGTGGAAATGGTTGAACGTGCGGGGAAATCTTTTGAAAGCCTGATTGGCGAATTCGATAAGGTGTCCGTTTCGGTCTCCTCCATCGCCACAGCGGCACGAGAGCAATCGGTCGGGCTGGAAGAGATCAATACCGCTGTCGACCAGCTTGACGGCGTCACGCAGAAAAACGCCGCCGTTGCCTCGCAGGTCCATGGCACAGGCCGTGTCATGGTAACCGAGGCTGCCAAGCTGAACAGGATCTCGCAATCCTTTGTTTGTGACAATTCCAGTGTTCGGCGCGGTGTCGAAAGCAACGCGGCGCACACCGTTCCGGTCAAGGCGAAGGCGGTCGCCAACGGCGCGCCATCCGGAGGGACGCAATCCAGTTCCGGAGACACTTGGGCGGAATTCTGAGGAAAGAGAACCCCTCATCAGAACATAAAAAAAGTTGGACAGATGCCTGGCGGATCAGCATGGCATCTGTCTTTCTACGGGAGCAATTTCGATCAACACACCAATCGGCCACAGGCGCGGTCAATGGCAACTTGAAGAGAAGGCACGACGCGGGATAGCATCGTGAAAAATCAACAGGAATAGCCCCTTGTCAAAACCGCCCCTGCGCCCCCTGACCCTTCGCGACGTCTCAGAAGCATCGGGTGTCTCGGAAATGACGGTCAGTCGCGTCCTGCGAAACCGTGGCGACGTCTCAGAAGCAACCCGCCAAAAGGTTCTGCTGGCCGCGAAACGTATGGGGTATGTGCCAAACAAGATTGCAGGCGCATTGGCGAGCCAGAGAGTGAACCTGGTTGCAGTCATTATCCCCTCCATGTCGAACATGGTCTTTCCCGAGGTGATGACCGGGATCTCTCGGGTTCTCGAGACATCTCCGTTGCAACCGGTGGTCGGGATCACCGATTACCAACCCGAAAAAGAAGAGAAGGTTCTGTACGAAATGCTGTCTTGGCGTCCGTCAGGTGTGATCATCGCGGGGCTGGAGCATTCTGACGCATCACGCGCGATGCTCAAGGCATCGGGCATTCCGGTGGTCGAGATCATGGATACCGACGGAACGCCGATTGACGCGGCGGTGGGGATTTCCCACCGCAGGGCCGGGCGCGAAATGGCCAAATCGATCCTGCGCGCGGGCTATCGCAAGATCGGCTTTCTCGGCACGCGGTTGGGTGCGGATCATCGCGCGCGCAAGCGTTTCGAAGGCTTTACGGAGGCCTTGGCAAAGGGCGGCATCGAGATCTCAGATACAGAGTTTTACACCCAGGGGTCCGCACTGGGCAAAGGCCGCGAAATGACCCAGCAGATATTGGCGCGCAGCCCAGAACTCGACTGCCTGTATTATTCCAACGATATCGTCGGAGCGGGTGGGCTGCTGTGGATGATGGAACAGGGATATGATATCCCCGATCGCATCGGCCTGGCCGGGTTCAATGATGTCGAGCTGTTGCAGGGTTTGCCGCGCAAGCTTGCCACGATGGACTCCTGCCGGACGGAAATCGGCCGGCAGGCCGCAGAAATCATACTTGAGCGCGTCGAAGCCCCAGATACACCGCCGCGCGGCAAAGTCGAACTGACCCCCCGGATCAATTTTGGCGACACGCTGCGGATGAGTTGAGGCAGCAACGACCATGACCGAACCAGCCACGCGACCACTTTTGCGTAACGCCGCTGCGCGCCGCCTCTTTTTGCATCGCCATGAGCTGGGCACGTCGCCCAAGGGGAGCGGCAAGGGTGCCGATCTTCTGTCGCTCATACGGGCACTCGGCTTTGTTCAGGTCGACTCGGTCAATACGCTGGCGCGGGCGCACGACATGATCCTGTTCGCAAGACGGCCCGCCTATCGCCCAGGGAACCTTGCGCCATTGATTGAACGCGATCGGGCACTTTTCGAACACTGGACACACGACGCCGCGATCATTCCTGTCGAATTCCTGCCCTACCTGCGCCTGCGGTTTGCACGCGACGCGGCGCGAATGCAGGCGCGTTGGCCACGGTGGCAAGGCGAGGCATTTCTGGCGGAATTGCAGCAGGTGCGTGACCATGTGGCACAAAGTGGCGAAGTTTGCTCGGCGGATCTGAAATCGGCGGAGTCGGAGAAATCCACGGGTTGGTGGGATTGGCATCCTTCGAAAGCCGCGCTTGAATATCTGTGGCGCAGTGGGGAGATGGCGATTTCGCGCCGCCAGAGCTTTCGCAAATATTATGACCTCGTCGAACGGGTGCATGGTCATCCCGAAGTTCTGCCCGACGCTATATGCCTGGACTGGCTGAACAGCGCCGCGCTCGACCGCCTTGGCTTTGCCACCAGCGGAGAGCTGGCTGCATTCTGGGACATCGCGACACCGGCAGAGGCAAGATCCTGGTGCCAAAAAGAATGCGCAGCAGGCCGCCTGCAGGAGATCGACATCGAAAATTGCGATGGCGGTTTGCGCCGCGCATTCGCACGCCCCGGCGCGATAGAGGAGGCCGCCGCACTGCCGGAGGTGCCGTCCCGATTGCGTGTGTTGAGCCCGTTCGATCCGGCGCTGCGAGACCGCAATCGCGCAGAACGACTGTTCGGGTTTCGCTATCGAATCGAGATCTTCGTACCAGAGGCAAAACGCGAATACGGCTATTACGTCTTCCCGCTGATGGAGCGCGACCGGATGGTGGGAAGAGTGGACATGAAGGCAGATCGGGATGCAGGCGTGCTGAATGTAACGCGCCTTTGGCCAGAGCGGGGCGTTACCTATGGCGTTGGACGGCTGCAAAAACTTGCGTCGGAACTTGATCGGGTCGCGCGCTTTGCAGGGGTTGATCAGGTAAGCTTTGGCCCCGATTGGCTTGCCGAGGCCAAGTGATGCGTGGCCAGTTTCCCGGCCACGCAAACCGGGGTTCAGCTGATTGCAGACACCGCCCGACCAGTCAGAACCTTGCAAAGGTGGGCGCGGTATTCAGCCGTGCCGTGCAAATCTGTGATCATGTCATTGGCGGGCACGGCAAGCGCAGAAAGCGCCTCGGCGGAAAATGAATTCGACAGCGCGTCTTCCGCCTCGGCCCAGCGGAACACCCCCTCCTCTGAGGCGCCCGTGATAGCCACGCGCACGCCATCGGCGTACTTGGCCACGAAAACAGCGGTCAGCGCGAACCGCGAAGCTGGTTGTTCGAATTTCTGGTAATTTGCCGCTTCGGGGATTGGAAATTTGACCGCAGTGATGATTTCGCCCTCCTCAAGGTCCGTCGTGAACATCCCCTGAAAAAAATCATCTGCCGCGATTTCGCGCGTATTGGTCACGATGGTGGCACCCGATGCCAGCGCCGCCGCAGGATAGCAGGCGGCCGGGTCATTATTGGCGAGGCTGCCACCGATGGTACCACGATTGCGTACCGCCGGATCCCCGATCTGACCCGCAAGGTAGGCAAGCGCGGGATAGGCATCGGCCTGCGCAGCCACGGTGGCGTGGGTGGTTGTGCCACCGATTGTCATCACACCATCGGACACCGAGATGCCTTTCAGCGCCTCGATCCCCAACAGGCTGACCAACGTACCGGGTGCGTTCAGGCGTTGTTTCATCGAGGGTATCAGCGTCTGGCCACCGGACAGCGGCTGTGCCTCGTCATCCTGAAGCGCGGCAACAGCCTCTTCCACCGTCGAGGGTTTGACGAAGTCGAAATTATACATGGCTCTTCTCCCTTTGTGCGGACGGGCTTTTCCCGGCCCGCCACCCTGACGGTTCAGGCGTTCATCGCGGCCCAGACTTTGGCCGGTGTGACCGGCATGTCAATATGCGCGACCGGTTTGCCGGCCCTGTGCATCGCATCCAGCACCGCATTGATCACGGCGGGGGGCGATCCGATGGCACCGGCCTCTCCGCATCCTTTGACACCCAGCGGATTGTGCGTGCAAGGGGTCTGGCAGGAATGATCGACCGTGATCATCGGGACATCCGACGCCCTCGGCATGGCATAATCCATGTAGCTGGCCGAGAGCAGCTGCCCCTCGCTGTCGTAAGTGCAGTTTTCCAACAGGGCCTGGCCAATTCCCTGAGCGACACCACCCTGAACCTGTCCTTCGACAATCATCGGATTGATAACATTTCCGAAATCGTCAGCAGCGGTGAAGCGTTCGATGGTGACCTTGCCGGTGTCCGGGTCAATCTCGACCTCGCAGATGTAGCAGCCCGAGGGGTAGGTAAAGTTTGAGGGATCGTAGAAAGCGGTTTCCTCCAGCCCCGGCTCAAGGTCGGTCAACGGATAATTGTGCGGCACATAGGCCGCCAGCGTGACATCCCCCCAGTTCAGCGATTTGTCGGTGCCGGCGACCGAGAATTTGCCGTCCTTCAGCTCAATATCGGCGTCAGAGGCTTCGAGAATATGCGCTGCGATCTTCTTGGCCTTGGAGATGATCTTTTCCGTCGCGCGCACCATCGCCGAACCGCCAACCGCAATTGAGCGAGAGCCATATGTGCCCATTCCCATCGGTGTATTGGCGGTATCTCCGTGGACAATTTCAACCTGGTCAGGTTCGATCCCGATCATCTGGGCGATCACCTGGGGAAACGATGTCTCGTGACCCTGCCCGTGACTATGGCTGCCGGTCATCACCACGATGCCGCCCGTCGCATTGACCCGAACGGTCGCGGATTCGTACAATCCTGCCCGCGCACCAAGCTGACCGACAAGGTTGGACGGCGCGATGCCGCACGCCTCGATATAATGGGCAAGGCCGATGCCGCGCAGCTTGCCCCGCGCCTGTGATTCCGCGTGTCGGTTTGCAAACCCGGCATAATCAGACAGCTCCAGCGCCTTGTTCAATGTCGCCTCGTAGTCACCGGTGTCATATTCAACCGCGACGGGGGTGGCATAGGGGAACTGGTCCTTGCGGATGAAGTTTTGGCGACGCAACTCAGCCGGATCAACACCCAGTTCGCGCGCCGCCTTGTCGATCACCCGTTCAAGCTGAAAGGTCGCCTCGGGGCGGCCCGCACCGCGATAGGCATCGACGGGCACGGTATTGGTAAACACCGCCTTGACGTTCACGTAGATCAGGGGCGTGCGGTAGTTGCCCGCCATCAGCGTGCCATGCAGCCATGTCGGGACCGAGGGCGCGAAGGTCGAGAGGTAGGCCCCCATATTGGCATAGGTGTCGGTGCGCAGCGCCGTGAAGTTGTTTTCTGCATCCAGCGCGAGCTGGATCTTTGTCACATGGTCACGCCCATGGGCATCGGACATGAATGCCTCGGATCTGGTGGACGTCCATTTTACAGGCCGTTTCAGCTGCTTGGCTGCAAAGGTGCAAAAGGCTTCCTCGGCGTAGTGAAAGATCTTCGTACCAAATCCGCCGCCGACATCTGGGGCGACGACGCGCAACTTGTGCTCGGGGATGCCCAGCACGAATGCCCCCATCAGCAGACGGATCACATGCGGGTTCTGCGAGGTCGTATAGAGCGTCGAGCTGTCGTCATGCGCGGCATAGTCTCCGATGGCGACGCGCGGCTCCATAGGGTTGGCGACAAGTCGGTTATTGACCAGTTCCAGCGTGGTGACATGGTCCGCAGCTAGAAACGCCTCGTCGACAGCGGCCTTGTTCTCCTCAACGAAACCCCAATCATAGCACAGGTTCGACGTCAGATCGTCGTGCACGCGCGGGGCATCCTCCTGCACGGCGGCCTTCATGTCGATCACCGCAGGCAGTTCGTCATAGTCGAGCACGATCGCCTCGGCTGCATCACGGGCCTGATCCAGCGTTTCCGCAACCACGGCCGCGACGATTTCACCGACATGGCGAATCTTGCCTTCGGCCATGATTGGGTGCTTGGGTTCCTGCATCGGCTGGCCCTTGCGATCCGTGATCTGCCATCCGCAGGGAAGACCGCCAACGCCATCGAAATCCGTTGCGGTGAACACCCGCAAGACACCGGGCATAGAAGCTGCATCCTGCGTCTCAATACCGTTCAGCGTGGCGTGCGCAACATCTGCGCGCAGAAAATGCACATAGGCCTGACCATGCAGATTTATGTCATCTGTGTAGCGGCCCTTGCCTGTGAGAAATCGAATATCTTCGCGCCGCTTGGTGCTGGCGCCAATGCCGTCCTTGGGCATGGTCTATCCTCCCTGAGTGTGGTCCGGGGCGCGTTGACGCCCTACAAGATCGGGTCTGAGCTATTCCGCGGCGACCTGTGTCACCTGCTGGCCAGAGGCCGCCATCACCGCCTTGATGATATTGTGGTATCCGGTGCAGCGGCAGATATTTCCCTGCAGGTGGTGACGCACCTGCGCCTCTGTCGGTTCTGGTGTCTGTTCGAGCAGGGTGGCGGCGGCCATCACCATGCCGGGCGTGCAAAAGCCGCATTGCAGGCCATGATGATCCTGGAACGCTTGCTGCAACACCGAGAGAGAGCCATCCGCATTCGCCATACCTTCGATGGTCGTGACCTCTGCGCCGTCGGCCTCGGCGGCGAACATGCTACAGCTTTTCACCTGCAATCCGTCGACGTGCACCGTGCAGGCGCCGCATTGACTTGTATCGCATCCGGTATGGGTGCCGGTCAGTCCCTGCCCGTCGCGCAGAAACGTGACAAGCAGCGTACGCCCCTCCACCTCTCCCGAGACCTGGCGACCATTCACCCTCATCTGAACTTTCATCGTCAATCCTCCCTCGCTAGCCGTATCGCGGAGCCATGCGACTCCGGTCCTTCCCGTCTGCAGGCTAGGCGCGAGCAGGGGTTTGCATCTATGCGACCAAGGTCGCGGCGCAGCGCGCGGCATGGGACGAAGGCCCTATTTCCAAACAGGCCCGGGCCGCGCTAGGCTTTCTCCGCACGCCTTTTCTGCATGTAAAGGCGGGCAATGATCTGTGCGGCTTGGGAGGGACCGTCATGGAAGATATCCGCATGACCTCGGCGCTGGTTGTTGATGACCACCCGCTATTCTGCGATGCGCTGGCCATAACGCTGCGCAGCGTCGCCGGCATCCGCGACATCCGCACCGCCGCGACCCTGCAGGGCGCACTTGATGAACTGGGCGCAAACGGGACGCCGGATGTCGTGGTCCTGGACCTGAACCTGCCAGATGTGCGTGGTCTTGATGGCCTTGTGCGACTGCGCAACATCGCCGGCGTGCCTGTTGTCGTCGTGTCCTCCATGGCAGAGGATCGTCTGATTTCCTCAGCGCTGTCCGCCGGCGCGGCGGGGTATATCCCAAAGCACAGCCAGCGGGATGTATTTCGCGCAGCTTTTGACAGCCTGCGGCGCGGCCAGCGATTTGTCCCTGAGGGCTATCTTGGCTCAATCGAGGACGACGGCCTTAGCCGGGATGACACATTGGCACGGATCGCAACCCTGACAAATCAACAGGCCCGCATCCTGGACCTGATCACCAATGGAAAGCTGAACAAGCAGATCGCGTACGAGCTTTCGATCGCAGAAACGACGGTCAAGGCGCATGTCACTGCGATCATGCGCAAGCTCGGGGTGCACAGCCGGACGCAGGCGGCGCTGCTGGCCAGCGAAGCCAGCTTCTCGAATGTCTTGCGCCGCGAGGGGTGAGGCCGCACATTGTAGCGATGGGTGGAGGAGAGCCCGATGCGGATGCAGGCAGACAACGTCATCGAGGAGGTGACGCCACAGCCCATCGTCAGAACAGCCTCGCTGCGCGCGGATCATCCCGACGCGGCGCAGGAAATCGCGCGGCTGTTACGGCCAGACGATCTCGACACGGTGATCCTGTTCGCCTCTCCCCGCGCTGAAATCACGGCCTTGGTTGCCGGGGCGCAGCGGCATATGGGCCGTGCGCGGGTGGTCGGGTGTACGACCGCAGGTGAAATAAATGCCAGTGGCTATACCGAGGGCGAGATCGTCGCCATAGGCCTGCCCCGCAGCCAGTTTCGAAGCCGTGCCGTGCTGCTGGAAAAGCTGGAGGATATCCCGACCACAGAGCTGGTACCGCGCCTGTTGTCCGCCCGTAGCGACCTGATCAGCGAGGCCCCCACATGGGACCATGAGTTCGCCTTTCTGATGGTCGACGGCATGTCCCTGCGCGAAGACGTTCTGGTCACGCAGGTCGCAACGGCCCTCGGGCCGATCCCGCTGTTCGGCGGCTCGGCTGGCGATATGAATCGGTTTTCGCGCACACAGGTCTTTGCCGCGGGAAAGGCGCTGCAAAAGGCGGCCGTGCTGCTCATGGTGCGCAGCCGCTGCCCGATCCGGGTGTTTCGCACCGACCATTTTGCCCCGCTCGACCGTCACATGGTCGTCACGCGTGCCGACCCCGACGCCCGGATCGTGAGCGAGATCAATGGCGCCCCCGCCGGACCGGAATATGCGCGCATCCTGGGCAAGGATCCCGCCCAGTTGGACACCTTCACGTTTGCGTCGCATCCGGTGGTCGTCAAGGTGGGCGGGCGGCATCACGTACGCGCCATCCAGCGGGTCGCCCCGACCGGCGATCTCCACTTTTTCTCGGCCATCGGCGAGGGTCTTGTGCTGACGCTGGCGGGGTCAGAGGACATGCCGACGCACCTCGATCGCGAACTGGCAGACCTGGCCAAAGGTGTCACGCCCGATATCGTACTGGGCTGCGACTGCATTCTGCGACGACTCGAGGCCGAGCAAAAACAGGTCACCGGCGCATTGTCCGCAATTCTGGCAAGGCATCGCGTGCATGGCTTTTCGACATATGGGGAACAGCATGGCGCCATGCACGTCAACCAGACCCTGACCGGCGTCGCGATCTATCCCCCGCCGGAGGACCTGCCATGAGCATCAGCGACCTGGTCGATCCCGCTGACCCGCCAGCCCGCCAGATCGAAAAGCTGATGCGCATTGCCGGCGCGCTGATGACGCGGGTTCAGCAGGACAGCGACACCTCCAGCGAGGCCTACGCGCAATTTCAACGCGCCGCCCTGCTGGAACAAGAAGTCCGAGTCCGCACGAGAGAGCTGGAAACGGCGCTGGACCTTCTGAACCAGTCCAATGACCACCTTGCGCAGGCCAACCGCGAAACCGAAGCCGCGCGGTCCAACCTCGCCAATGCCATCGAGGCCGTGGAGGAAGGGTTTGCCCTGTTCAGCCCGAACGAAACGCTGATCCTCTGCAACGCGCGCTTTGGAATGCATATGCCAGATCTGCGGCCCAAACTGCTGCCCGGCCTGAGTTTTAGCGACTACGTCACTCTGGTCAGCCGCAGCGCACACCTGGCGCTCCCCCCAGATGAAACGCCCGACATCTGGCTGGCACGACGCATGGCCCGACATCACGAGCCACACGTGATGTTCAACGTGCGGCTGACGGGCCATCGCTGGTTGCAAGTCAGCGAACATCGCACGCCCGACGGCGGGATCGTCATCCTTCAAACCGACGTCACCGACATGATGCGTGTCGAACGCAAGGAACGGGCGCGGATGCTGGATGATCAGGCCCAGTTGGTGCGTGCCACCCTGGAACATCTCGATCAGGGCGTCTGCATCTTCGACAAGACCGCCCGCCTGGTCGGGTGGAATCGCCGCGTGGGTGAACTCCTGTCGTTCCCGATGCGCCTGTTATCCATGGGAATTCATGCTGAACGGCTGATCGGCTGGATGTCCGGCCGCTTTACCCTCGGCGACGGCAGCAGGCATGTCGATCTGAGGAGCTGGATTTCGCAATCGAACAACCGTCCGCCGCTGCAATTCGAGGTTACGCGCAGCGGTACACCGACGCTGGCGGTCTTTGCGCAGGAAATGCCTGACAACGGCTTTGTCATCAGCTTCACCGATGTCACCGCCGAACGTGCCGCCGTGCGGGCGATAAGCGGCGCGAATGAACGCCTGGAGGCCCGCGTTCTGGAGCGCACGATCGAGTTGGAGGCCGCGCTGGCGGAAGCCGAGCGCGCCAATGCCTCGAAATCACGGTTCGTCGCAGCTGCCAGCCATGACCTGCTGCAACCGTTATCCGCAGCCAAGCTGTTTCTGGCATCCGTCGAAGAAAGCGACACCAACGCCGAAACCGCGCCGGTTCTGGGCAAGGCCCGGCGCGCCCTGGAAAGCGTCGAACATCTGATGGGCGCGTTGCTGGATATCTCCAAGCTGGATTCGGGCCGCGCCGAGGTACATGTTACCGCCGTGTCGCTGCACCGCCTGATGCAACAATTGGGGGATGAAATGGCACCACTGGCCCGCCAGAAGGGACTTTGCCTGAACGTCGTACCCAGCAGCGCCGTGGTGGCAAGTGACGCGACCTACCTGCGCCGCATTCTGCAAAACCTGCTGAGCAACGCCCTGCGATACACCGAAAGCGGCACGGTTCTGCTAGGCGCACGCCGGCGCGGCAACCATGTCATGATCGAGGTCCGCGATACCGGCCTCGGCATCCCAGCGGACCAGCAAAAGGAGATATTTCGCGAATTTTCACGCCTGAACGCGACGGTCAGCTCTTCTGACGGGATGGGCCTGGGCCTGGCAATCGTCGAACGCGCCTGCCTGTTGCTGGGCCACACGTTGACCCTCGAGTCCGAAGAACGGCGAGGCAGCATCTTTCGCGTCGCCGTCCCGGTGATCCGTTTCGGCACCCCGCCACGCGATTGATGATCGTGAACGCGGCCCAATCTCGACCGGGCGTGCGCGTTGTCGCAGGTCACCTTCAGTGCCGGTGTGCTGCCGTTTGCGGGGCAGAATTCCAAGCCTGTGCTGCTTTTGTCGGAAGGAGGTCCTGCACCAGCAGGCGGCGCATTTCCGGCGCCCGCGCCGCAAACGAAAACCGGCTGCGCCAGGCGTCGCTTATCTCTGCCTGTGCCGCCGCGCGCTTGGCGCAGAAATGCTCTGTCAGGGCAACAATGCGCAGGGCGTCCTCCTGCGGTGTGTCATCGCCACGATCGCTGAGCCCCACGCACAACGGGTGCTGCGCCAACAGATCGACCGTTCCCGGAATATTGCACAGCGCGAGGGGTAGACCCGCCTCGAACGCCTCTAGCGCACCGACCGGCATCCCCTCATAGAGTGAGGTGAGCAGGTAGCAATCTGCCCCCGCCAGGATTGGCCGAACATCCGCCACCTCGCCCAGGAAATCGACACGGCCCAGCCCGCATTCGCCCAGGATACGACGCGCCTTTTTGCGAAAGTCTGCGCTATCGGTCCCTGCCCCACACACCGACAGTCGGTAATTCCCGGGTAACTCAACCAGGATGCGCAGGGCGCGCATGAGGTTTTTCTGTCGGGCAACGCGGCCGGTCATCACGATGTGGCGCACGGGCCGCCCCAAGCGTGACACAGGCATCGGTGGTGACCATGCGGCCTCGGTCATGACCTGATCGAGGTCGGAGCAATTCGGCAGCACGTGGCAGATGTGGCGCGCGCAAAGCGACGCGCCCACGGCTTCGCGATAGTGTGCCTGGGCTGCTTCCGATAGAAATATCAGGTGCTGCAACGGGCCACGACGCAAGCTCAGCCGCTCAACCCGACGCGCAATCGCTGCCAGAATCGCATGGTGCCCCGGCCCGAACGGCAGGCCATGAAATGTAATTGCGACGAGCGGTTCGTTGCCTTGGCGGCCAAGCTGCCCCGTCAGGATCAGCCATCGCAACAACAGCACCCCCATCCGTGAATGCGCCCAGACCAACGCCGGATCTTCGCGCATCAGGATTGCCTTGAGGCGCCGCGCGCCCCTCAACCACCATAGCGGCGACAGCCGGGTCCGAAGGCCAGCGATCTGGACATGGCGCGCCGCGCCCTCGGACAGAAAGGCATAGCCGCCCCGATCACGGTCCGACACCACGACCAGCTCGGCCACAGTGTTGCATGCGCGCACGACTTGGCGAAGATGGCGCGGAACACCCGAGAACCCTCCGTCCCCCCCAATCAGGACAACTTTCTGCCGTTGCGGTTGAGGGGGGTCAGATACGCCCAAGCAGCACCGCCCCCCAGAAACCCACCGTGCCGTCCAAGCTCTGACGAAAGATGCCCGCGCGCCGCATTTCCCGAACGCGGCGCGGCCAGGGGGCTTGTCGCGCAGAGATGAACAGGCTCAGAATCTCTTGATTTTCGGGTGTCAAAAAGGCCGAACAGCTCTGCAGGGCATTCAGCTGGGCCTGCACCCGCTCCGCATACAGACCACGCGCCACACCGATCTTGCGACGGGTCCAGTCGGCAAGCGAGCCCTGCGCGCCGATCGCATTACCCTCATGCTGGCGATACAGCACCGAAGGTTCACGATCCATCAGACTGATGGCGCCGGCGCCGGTCAACAGCTGGTAGAGCCACCAATCGTGCGAATAAATGCCGTTGGCCAGAGGGGCCGCCTGCCGCGCGATGCGCGCCGCCGCCCCGTTCAAGACCAGGGTGTTGCCGAAGGCCACGTTTTCGACCAGCGCATTTGCAAAGCAGGCCCGCCCCCGTGGCAACCGCGAGGGACGCATGCGTCCCGGTTTCGGCCCCCAGTCGAAACGCCGTCCGTACACGAACGCCGGCACCGTCGAGGGCAGGCGATTCAACATGCGCACCGCCCGGCCCAGCCGTTTGGGCAGCCAGATGTCATCTTGGTCCGCCAGCGCCACGTGGCCGGGGACATCCGGCAGATCTGCCAGCATTGACAGGTAATTGGCGGCAAAGCCCTGTTGCGGACCATGCCGGGTGACAACGCTGCATGGGCCATCCTCCAGGGTCGATGCGAACCGCTGAATCATGGCAAGGCTGCCATCGCTGGAGCCATCGTCGCTGGCCCAGAGCGTCCAGCTTGCCACGCCACTTGTGCGCAGGCTGTCCAACTGCGGACCAAGGAAACGTTCACCGTTGCGCACCCCGATCAAGATCAACATCGATGTTCCCTCCTCAGGGCGCCTGCTCCGACAGCAACGGCGGCCGGGTCTTTTTGCCGGCCGTGGCGCAATGTCCCGCACACACCGGCCTTGCCACCCTGCGGCGCGCAGGCTGGCAATATCGGCTCGTGCATCAGGCACCGCACTCAATTCACGCATACTTCGGGGCTCCGAGGCGAGAGGTTTATCGACTCGGATGATTAAATTGCACCCGTAAAGACTTCGTTCACCAGCAAGGGCCTATCACCGGAAAAGCGATCCAGAACGGAAGTCGGCAGATGCACCCCAGGCAGATCTCTCCTCAACACGTGCAACGTTTCTTTTACTACCTGCGCCGAGAGGGGTGGCGCAGCACGCTGCGTCGCACTCGGTTCTGGTTCAAACTGGCGAATGTGGGGCATCGCCCCTCGATCGCGCCGGAGGTCACGTCCGGCGGGCTGCACACTGCTTTCGCCGCCGTCGACGACATCCAGTCGTTCTGGACGGAAAGCGCCGAAAAATCGGCGTTCCAGATCGCCACTCCACCGGTGCTGCACCAGAAACGCAAAGTCGCCATGATCGGTGATCTGAATCTGCCGCAATGCCGCAAGTACAGGGTTGAACAGATCGCCGAAGTCCTGGCAGAGGCTGGCACCGAATATGCCTATTCGCACTACGAAGACCTACCGCGTTGCATGGACATCATGCAGGATGCCACGCATCTGACGCTCTATCGCCTGCGCAGCCACCGTGACGTTTCACGCCACCTCTACGAGGCGCGGCGATTGCGCCTGCCGATCCTGTACGACATCGACGACCCGCTGTTTTCGGTGCCCGCCTATGCAACCTATGGCAATATGGATGCCTTGCCGGGCGATTTCAAAACACGCTTCATGGCCGAGGCGCCCGGATACGCCGACGTCATGAACATGGCCGACGTGATATCGGTTTCGACGCCGGCCTTGCAGGATCATGCGCGCGAATTCACCCGGCGTCCGGTATTCTTACGTCGCAACTTTGCGGACCGCGCCACGCTTGATGCAAGCACCCCCGACGTTCCGCGCGCGGCACAGGGCGGCTTTCGCATCTGCTTCGCCAGCGGCTCACACGGGCACGAAGTTGATTTTGCCGTGATCGAAGCCGATGTGATGCGCTTTCTGGCCCGTGACAAGCTGCGAAAGCTGGTTATCCTCGGCCATTTCGACAAGACGCGCCTGCCGCCGGAAATTCGCGATCAGGTCGAAACACACCCCTTCAGCGGCTACGCCGACTACCTTGCCCACCTTGCCTCCTGCCACGCCGCGATCATGCCGCTGGCCGATGACATCTTCAATCGCTGCAAGAGCGGTGTTCGCGTGATCGATGCCAGCTCGGTCGGCGTCCCGAGCTTGGTTGGCAAGGTTTCCGACATGGCCGCGCTGGTCGACGATGGTGTGACCGGGCGCGTTCTGGGCACCAGCGGCAACTGGGCGGCAGCGCTCGAAGATCTCGCCAATGATCCCAAACTGGCCCGCAAGATGGGACAAACCGCCCGCAAGCAACTGGAAAACCGATGGAGCGCGCGCCTGGACATGCCCGTCATCGACCCCGAAATGGTCCGGTGGATGACAGCATGAACACCCCTCATCTTCTTGTCGGAAATATCTTTTTCGCGCCCTACACCTACGGCGGCGCCACAATCGTCGCCGAAGAGGTCGCCCGCAGCCTGCAAGCGCGGCACGGCTGGCACGTTTCAGTTCTCTCTGCCGTCTCACGCACGGATCTGCCGGAATATGCCATCCGAAAGCTTCAGTCCGACGGCATTGCGAATTACGTGATCAACCTGCCGCCATCCCGGCGCTATGCCGAAATGTATTCCAACGCCCAGGTCAGCGAGGCGGCGAGCAGGCTGATCCAGACGCTTGATCCCGATCTGGTTCACCTGCATTGCATCCAGGAACTGGGAACAGGCATCATCCAGGCGGCGCGCCAGGCGAAATTGCCCGTGGTGGTTTCCGCGCACGACTTCTGGTGGATTTGCGAACGGCAATTCATGATCCGGCAAGATGGGCGCTATTGCGGCCAATCCCCGGTCGAAGTCGGCGCCTGCCGGTCCTGCGTCATGGATATCACCCAGACCCGAACGCGCTTTCTGCACCTGCAAGATAATGCGGCCGAGATTGATCTGATGACCTACCCCTCCGAATTTGCCCGTGCGCTCTGCGACCAATCCGGAATCCGGCCGCGCGACCAGGTCGTCTGGCAAAACGGCGTTACCCTGCCTCAATCCGACTTTGCAGACCGACAGGCCCGCCGACGCGCAGCCGATCCTCGGCTGGTGTTCGGCTATTGTGGCGGCCCCTCCGACATCAAGGGCTGGCCTCTGATCGAACGGGCATTTGGCGGGCTGAAGCGTAGTGACTTCCGCGTGCGGCTGGCCGATGGCAGCGTGTTTGGCAGTTGGTGGAAAGAAACCGACCTGGCAGCCCTGCCCGGCGACTGGTCCGTGCATCCCCGCTACAGCCAGTCGCAGATGGATGATTTCTGGTGCGAAGTCGATGTGCTGCTGTTCCCCTCTCAATGGAAAGAGACGTTCGGCCTGACCATCCGAGAAGCGTTGGCACGCGGCGTGCGGGTCATCCAGACTGACAGTGGCGGCACGACGGAACATCTGGGGCCGGACCGCACTCGGATGCTGAAAATCGGGGACGGCCATGATCGGCTGCGAGAGGAGCTGATGTTTGCACTCGACCGGCCCGATCCCTATTCCTCTCCATTGGAGATCGCTGATTTCGATGCTCAGGCCGACCGCTTCGTGACCCTGACCGCGCCGCTTCTCGCACGCAGCAGCGCGGCCAAGGCGGCACAGATCGTGGCAATGCCAAAGGGCAAGGACAGTCGGACAAAGACGGCCCGGCACGCAGCCGAAGGAGGGACGATACACAGTCTGCACCGCTCCCAAACCTGAGAACGTACCACCGATGCCCACATCTCATGCTCTGTGGCGCGCGCCGATGGACGGATGGCCAAAGCATCTACACTTCTAGGGAACCAGGTTAATTAAATGTTTCAATTGTCCGACACGGCCCCGGACCCGAATAGATCGACTGCGCCCTTGGGTGCACGAAACAGGGCTATCGTTTAGACTTCATTCGCCAGTTTCATGACAAACGGCAGGTCCCTGGAAGCTCTCCTCACGCATCCCGCGCCGCCTCAGGACCCTAACATCCAAGAGTCGACACCATCGGTTGCGCGTGCCGCTGTTGAAAGCTGAAGCACAGCCATTGCGCAGGACAAGCCTGCCACATCCTTTTCACCGTCCGTATTTCAGGGTGCGGCGTGTTCATTCGCGGGGAAGTGTCGCGGCCCGCCCTCTCAGGCAAGCCAGGCTTTGGGTGGTTCCAGCCCTTCGGCACGGATTTCGTCGATGATGCGCGCGAAATCCTCGGCAAACATCTCTGCAAATTGTGCAGGCATCGCGATCGTCGCCGATGGGTTGACCTTTTGTCCCAGAAGTCCTTCGTCATAAGTGTGATGCGGGATTTCCAGGAAATCCTCGATCCCGGCCAGGACGCCACGCGGGTCGCTGCGCATGTCCTCGTAAAACAGCGGCAACAGACATTCTCGGGGCAGCCCGGCTTTCATCCGTCGCAGCGCCACGCCGTATTCCGCATTGTCCCAGATAAACGGCAACTTGGCGAAATCATGAATCTGCCGGGGGGACCAACTGGAAAGCGCGTCCAGCTTTCCGGTGACCTGAAGATGAAATTTCACGTGGCTCCACAGGCGCTTGACGGGGTGGCGCATGGTGTAGACCACCCGCAGCTTGGTGCAATCGGCATGAATGCGTGGCCAGGCCTCCTGCGGCAAGTGGGTATACAAGTTTGAAAAATCGCAATTGTAGGTTTCGCCCCGCATCCGGGTGAACAGGTTGCGGTACCACAGGTCGTCGACCGGACGTTGCAGGTAATTGGTGACCCAGTGCAGGTTCAACCGCACGCGATCCGGATTGGCACGCGCAGGATCAAAAGGTTCAAGGTAGCGTTCCTTGGCCAGTGTCAGCCGACGGCGGTCCGAAAGCTGCCGGTCGTCGACATAGCGGTGATAGAAATAGTGCAGTTCTTTTTCCGGCGTGAAATGCAATTCAGGGTGCTTTTCCAGTACGGAATAGAGCCATGTCGTCCCGGCCTTCATTGCCCCGACGCTAAGGAAAAGGTGCCCGAAAAGCCCGGGTCGTCTGCCTGTCTGTGTCATGTATGCCTGCCGGTTCGACGTTCTGTGCCCTTTCGGTGTAGCGGGAATTCCTCAATCAAAGGTTTACCAATATCGGGTCCCGCTACGGATCCGTCTGTCGCGCGACTGCTGTCAATCATGGTTTCCCGCCCCCTACCCGGTCTCTCGAAATGCGCGGCATTGACTTTGCCGATCTGACCAGAGCGAGGGGCGGCGTTAATCTTTGCTCCGGTATGGCTAAGGGCAACTTTCGTGTATCGCGGAGCGCCCCCATGCCCCAAGGCACCAACCCGCTGTTTGCCACGCAATGGCATTTTTCGCTGATCGGAGACATCAAGGCCGTCTGGGCCGATTATTCCGGCGATGGCGTGACCGTCGCCGTCTACGATGACGGTGTGCAGGGGCAGCACGTCGACCTCAGGGATAATTATGATCAGACGCTGGAAATCGAACTGGTAGGATCGGCGCCCAACGACCGGTACGACGGTCACGGCACCGCCGTGGCTGGGATCATTGCGGCGACGGATAACGACAGGGGCGCGATCGGTGTGTCCTTCGGGGCAACACTGGTCGGTGTCGATTATCTGAACGATGCCTTCACCCTGTCGATGACCGATTACCTCGGCGTGCTGGGCGCAGCGCAAAAATTCGATATCGTCAACTTTTCCTGGGGGGCCTATGCGTCGTTCCTGACCGAGGCCGACATCGGCGACGCCGATGCGCAGGCCGGACAAGAACGCGCCGCACTGGAGGAAGCGGTGGCCCTTGGCCGCGATGGTCTTGGCACGATCATCACCAAGGCCGCCGGAAACTTTGCCCACGATGCAAATTATCAGCGCGTCGGGATCTGGGGCAATTCCCAGGCCGATGGGATCAGCAACATGCATGAATCCATTGTTGTGGCGGCGACGGATCGCGGTGGAAACGCGATGAGCTACTCAAGCTGGGGGCATAACATCCTGGTGGCCGCACCTGCCGCCTCTGTTACCACTGACCTGTCGGGCAGCGCCGGCTATGCGTTCGGGGACACGACCGGCACCTTTGGCGGAACCTCTGCGGCCACGCCCGTGGTCTCCGGCGTCGCTGCGCTGATGCTCGAGGCGAATGCGAACCTGCATTGGCGCGATGTCCAGAATATCCTTTCGGCCTCTGCGGCGCAGACAGGGTCCAGTTTCGGTCACGCAGCGTCGGGGTACGAGGTGGACGGCTGGTTCTCCAACGGTGCCGAAAACTGGAACGGCGGCGGCATGACCTATAACCAAAGCTATGGATACGGCATGGTCGACGCCTTGGCGGCCGTCCGAATGGCCGAGGTCTGGAGTTATATGTCCCCCGACACGGCCAACCAGACGACATCGGTTACCCTGTCGAACACCCCGGCGCAGGCGCTGGCCATTTCCGATTTCGGCACTGCCGCACTGATGATCGATGTCGATAGCGCCAGCCTGCGCATCGAACATGTCTACGTGACGGTGTCGTTCAGCCACAGCTGGATGGCGGATATCACAATCACTCTGATCGCCCCCGACGGCACGCAGGTGCGCATTCTGGATCACGATGGTCAGAACGGTTTTGACGACGACTGGACGTTTGGCGTCACCTCGCTGCGTGGCATGACCGACGCAGGCGTCTGGCGCGTCGAGGTGGCCGACACCGTGGCGGGTGATGTCGGCGCGCTTGACGGCATCACTCTGGAGTTTGAGGGCGCCGCGATTTCCGACGATGATATCTATACCTTCACCAATGATTTCCAGACCCTGCTGACCCGAGAGGGCGAACGGGGCGAAATCACCGACAGCAATGGCGGAGACGACTGGATCAACATGGCTGCCGTCACTGGTAACGTTCACCTGTCGATGCAGAGTGCCAATGCGACTCTCAAGGTGTCGGGCAATACCTGGAGCGAAATCGACGGCCGGATGGAGCATTTCGCCGGCGGCGACGGCAACGATACCGTGGCGGGGAACATCGCGGACAATCACCTGATCGGTGCGCGCGGCAATGACGTTCTGCTGGGCGGCGACGGTGCAGATACCCTGGACGGCGGCGATGGGGCTGATTCCCTTGCTGGGGATTATGGCGACGACCTGATTGATGCAGGGGCGGGAGACGACACCATCACCAGCTCGCGCGGGCATGACACGATCACTGCGGGCGACGGGAACGATGCCATCTATGCAGGGTCTGGCGACGACGTGATCGACGCGGGACGCGGCGCTGACGAAGTACAGGCGGGCAAGGGCAACGACTGGGTGTCGGGCGACGAAGGGCGCGACAGCCTTTATGGCAGTTACGGGGATGACACGCTGGATGGCGGGTATTCCGCCGATGTGCTGTACGGCGGCAGCGGCAACGATTTGCTGATCGGCGGCCAGGGCGAAGACAACCTGCACGGAGAATCCGGAGACGATACGATGCTGGGCGGCAGCGAAAATGACAAGCTGTACGGCGGACAGGACAACGACCTGATGTACGGCGGCAGCCAGCAGGACCGCGTCTATGGGGGCGCAGGCGACGATACGCTGTATGGCGACGCCGGTTTTGACCGCCTCGAAGGGCAGACCGGCAATGATCTGCTCTACGGCGGGGCGCAGGCCGATAACCTCTACGGCGGATCGGGCCATGATACCGGCTACGGAGGGGATGGTCAGGACCGGCTGTTTGGTGGATCAGGCGACGACGTGTTGTACGGCGAAGACGGGCGGGACGGCATGTTCGGTGACCGGGGAAATGATTATCTGAATGGTGGCGCCGGGGGTGACAATTTTTTTGCCGGATCGGGCAATGATTACCTGGTCGGTGGGTCGGGCGACGATACGCTGAATGCCAATTCCGGGTTCGACACCCTTGAAGGGGGAAGTGGCAATGACGTCCTGTGCGGAAACTTCAATGCCGATGTCTTTGTCTTCGCAGGTGGGTTCGGCAATGACACAATTGCCGATTTCGATGCCTTCAATCCCTGGGAACGGATCGATCTGCGGCAGGTCACCGCGATTGCCGATATCGAAGACCTGTTTGCCAACCACCTGACCGATCTCGGCCATTCCACCGAGATATTCGACGGTCTTGGCAACACCATCCTGTTGAAGGGTGTGCAGATCAGCGATCTTGATTCATCCGACTTTCTGTACTGACGATCATTGCGCGGCAGACGGGCCCCGACCCACCCGGCGCCGCACGCAGCAATCACTCGAACACGCCAGTACCGGAAAACAACAGCACGACGCCCTTCTGGTCCACGTCCTCTGTTTGGCGATCGAAGGGAAAGGCACCGATTTCCAACGTCGATCCGTCGTAGTCGCCTACCCTTTTGCTCGCGTCGCCGGTTTCCAGCACGTCCCGCACCAATGTGGCCAGATCGACGAAATCGGGACGCGGGCCAACGACTCCCAGCGTCCGGTCGATATCGTGCGCCTCCAGCTGAAAGGTCGTCCCGATCAGATGGCTGAACCGGCGGATCCGCAGCTGATCGTCCAGCACGATCACTCCGACCCGCAGAATATCCAGGATGACCTCGGTATCGCGGTTCAGTTCCGAAAGCAGTTCGATCTTGCGCTCATGCTCGGCGGAAACCGACACAAGCTCCTCGTTCACCGCATGCAGTTCCTCGTTGGAACTCTGCAACTCCTCGTTCGATGCTTGCAGTTCCTCGTTGGACGCCTGCAGCTCCTCGTTCGACGCCTGAAGCTCCTCGCCACTTGCCTCCAACCGTTCCGTGACGTGCTGAAGCGTCTCTTCGGTCAGGCGCAAATCGCGTTCCAGCTCCTGTATTCTGCGCGACAGCAGGGAATGGTCCTCTCCCGCGAAGGCGGTGCGCGCCTGGGCTGCGCCGGGGGCAGCGGTATCCTCGGGGATATCCTCACGCTTGAGCCCGACCAGCAGGAACCGCGACTTGGAATGCAATTCAAGCGGCTCGACCTTGATCGTCAGCCTCTGCTTTTCGCCATTCGCCATGTCGATCGCAATGCTGCGGGCATAACTGTCCGTCTGGCCCTGCCGCAGTCGCTCGATCCCGACGTTGATCGTGAAATGCAGATCAGGGTGCACGATATCCTCGACCGTCCATTCGGCCAGGTTGTTCATGGTGTCGATATAGGCGCTGGCAGAGCCGAACCAGGCCAGCACCGTCCCATCCGTCGTGATCAGGATCGACGACGGCGCATAGCGTTTCAACAAGGCGTCATAGCTACGGATCAGGTTGTCGCGTTCGCTGCGATGCACCGGTTCCGTCAGCATCGCAGGGGGCAGGGGGCGGCGCGGAGGAATCTGTTGTTCGGGGAAATTGGTCTCGATCCGACTGCTGGCGTGCATCGTCCCGGACAGGATCGACCGATCCAGAACACGCTTGCTGGATGCGTTCTGAAACAACCGCCAGCGGCTGCTGATCACGTTGAACTGATCCGCATACCGCCCCAGGCTCTCGGACGGTCCCAGCAGCAGATACCCCTCCTTGCGCAGGCCGAACAGGAACATCGAAATCATCCGGTTTTGCGAATCGTCATTCATGTAGATCATCAGGTTGCGGCAGGAAATCAGATCCAACTGCATGAACGGTGGGTCGCTCAGGACATCATGCACCGAAAAGACGATCTTTTGACGCAGCACCGGGTCGATCACGTATTGGTCGCGGTGTCGGGCAAAATAACGCTCCAACAGCGCGGGCGGCACCTTCTGCACAGCCGAGCTGGGAAAGATCCCGGCCGAGGCGAGGTCGATAGACCGACGGTGCACGTCCGTCGCGATGATGCGGAACTTGCGCTGGATACCGGCCGCCCGCAACGCCTCGCTCAACTCGATGGCGATGGTATAGGCTTCCTCGCCGCTGGCGCAGGCGGGTACCCAGACCCTGAGAGAGCTTTCCTCGGTCGATTGGGCCACCAGAGCATCCAGCGTCTTGGTGCGCAACACCCGGATCGAATCCGGGTCGCGGTAAAACTCGGTCACGCCGATCAGCAGGTCCTGATAGAGTTCATCCAGCGCGTTGGGATTGCCGCTCAACAGGTCCCGGTACCCCTCGATGGTCTCTATTCCGCGCAGGTGCCGCCGACGCTCAATGCGGCGCAACACATTGGGGGCCTTGTAGGCCGAGAAATCGACATGATGCACCCGCTCCAGCAATTCCAGAATGGACTGCGCGGAATCCTGGGACAATACGGCCTCCGACGTGGCGATCTTTCCGCCCTTGTGCAGCAGCCCGCGGATCGCATCGGGAATTTCCGCCGCGACCAGAACCCTGTCGACGGCATCCGCCATCAACGCCGATTTCGGCATCGACGAAAACGTCGCCTCTTCGGGCGATTGAACGAATACACTGCCGCCTGCCGTGTGAAACGCCTTGGCGCCCCGCGTGCCATCCGACCCCGAACCGGACAGGATGACGGCAAACGTATGCTCGACCGAGCGCGTGGACAGGGAATGAAACAGCACGTCGATCGGTAGCAGCGGCACCGGTTCCGCCGCATCATAGCAGCGCACCCGCAGCGTACTTCCCTCCAGCGTCACGGCAGTATTGGGGCGGTTCAGGAACACGGTGTTCGGGGTCAGCTCCATACCGTCCTGGATGTGTGCGATGCGCATCTTGGTGCAGCGGCCCAGCAATTCGTCCATCATCGACCGGTAATCCGGCGACAGATGCTGCACGATGACAAAGCTCCAGCCCGCCGTATCGGGGGCCTTTCTGAAAAATTCCTCCAGCGGCTCAAGCCCGCCAGCAGAGGCGCCAATTGCAATCACGGGCATCACTGTAGCGCGACACTGAAATCTGCAGTGTGTGACACCGAAAGTTGCAGCAGAGCACTATAGCTCGCGACACTTCATGATCAGGCTTCTGCGTCAGACATAAACTCCATCCTCGGCCATGATCCCTTTGATCTGCTGATACGCCTGCGCAACCTCTGCGTCGGTGAGCAGAACGTCATGGATCGCGGCCAATGCCACCTTGGAGCTGGAGGCAATCGCGCTGGAGGGCGTGGCCCCGACGATCAGCTTGTTGCTGGCATGGACGGCCATCGGATAGGCGGGCGTGTTGGTGTAGCGCAGCCCTGCGCCGCCAGCGGCCCCGAGAACGTCGAGGGTCTTTTTGCGCGTGGCCGCATCGTAGCGGATGCAAAGCGAGTGCGTGCTGCCCACAACCACGTTCGGACCGGACAGCAGTGAGATGCTCAGATCCCCTGCGTTATCCATGATTGAGCCGTAGTCGATCCGCACATTGCCCGACTGCGCCAGGAAATACAGCCAGACACCCCCCGCAGCGGCCCCCATGTAGTTGCCCAGCAGGAAGGCATTGGCGACGCTGCCCACCGTCGCCACCGCAAACATCGTAAAACTACCCGCAGGCTGCGCGATGTTCGTAGTGATCTTGTTGTCCTTGTCGGCGGTCATAAATACGCCGTCCGACGTGGGTGCCCCGTTAATAGTAGGCTGAATGGCGACATCCTCGGCCAGGTTCGCTCCAAGGCGCGCGGTGCTGTCGAACAGGTTGAAGTAGGTCAGCCCGCGCGGCACGGCGGTATCGAAGCCGTCGGCAATGTCGGCAAAGCTGACGCCATCGGGGACTGAAAGCATGGTTCCGGTCATCGTATTTCCTTACGTGATGTTGAAGAAGGTGTTGATGATGTGGGAGGCCCAGAGACGTCCGCCGCTGGTGTTGAGGTGCGAGTCGTCCTGCCAGACGCCTGGCGTGGTGCGCGCGGCGTAGGGTCCGAACAGGCTCACCATGTCGATGTATTCCACCAGATCAGTCGCCTTGGCCGTGTCGATCGAGGTGGCGTGGTATCCGGCATTGGTCTGCGCGCCGCTGCGCGACGATTGCGGCGCGGCGGCGAGGATGGCCCCGCAATGGGCATAGGCCGCGCGATAGGCAGCGGCGATCCCGGCCAGACCATTTTTGAAAGCCGTCAGCCCGACATTGGCCGAGACATCATTGGTGCCGAGGCAGACGCACACCGCCTGCGGCGCGATATCTGCCAGGACAAAAGCGCTCATTGGGTTGTCGATGAACAGGGTGAAGTCGGTCGAGCGCGCCTCGGCATTGCCGATCTTGGACACCTCCACCCCGTCCATGCCGGTCGCGTAGAGGTTGGTCAGGCGCACCGTGCCTGCGTTGGTGGCGGTATCGATATTGACGGTATGGTTGCTGCCTGTCGCCAGCCCTGTGATCGACACTTTTGCCGGCGCGCCCGTGCTGCCACCGACCACCTCGACCCACGCGCCGCCATCGATCCGATAGCGGAACGTGCCATCACCATCCCAGTAATAGATGTTCAGCGTCTCGGCCTTGATCCCGCTGACCGTGGCCGTGGCAGCGGTTCCGGTCGCCTCGATATAGTCGCCGCTGGGTCCGTAATAGGCTTTCGGTGCGCCGCGCTGCGCGGTCACATCGTTGACCGTAAATCCCGACAGCGCCAACCCCACAGACCCCGGTTCCCCGATGGTCTGGGACAGCGAGATGAAGCCATCCGCACCGCGCCCGTATTTGGCGTGCAGGACGGCGCTGAATGGATCGGCAATCGTGTCCCGCTCGATC